>Ga0206102_1000058_pt1 | contig 65756 bp, 67 predicted proteins | sample 1B1Ametagenome_FD_148645 | JGI IMG/M metagenome (GOLD analysis project Ga0206102, IMG submission 148645) | Enriched microbial communities from leaf-cutter ant dump, University of Wisconsin, Madison, United States - 1B1A | ecosystem: Environmental > Terrestrial > Nest > Insects nest > Nest dump... | reverse complement strand
CGTTCCCATCTCGAACACGACCGTTAAGCCCTCCAGCGTCGATGGTACTTGAACCGCAGGGTTCTGGGAGAGTAGAACGTTGCCAAGCACACGATCAAGAAGTCCCTTAAGCGATTCTGCTTAAGGGGCTTTTTCTGTGAAAGAACATGTTTTTGTGTTGGGGATTGCGGCTGAAAACCATGGATGTTTTGTACGTAAGCAGCATGTTTTGCCGGAAAGATGGGTGGGGATAGGAGATCAGGTCAGGAACTTTTTGAACTCGAAGTCTGATCGCGAGGTGCGGAGTTGAAGTAAGTCAAGGACTCGCAAGATGGGAGACAGCAGTTCCTCGAAAATAAAAAAATACCCTGCACTGTATTCGCACGCAGCAGACCGGCTTGCTCGATAAAGGTGTCAGCAACTCGAAATAAAAAAACACCGTGCGTTGTATTCGCACACGGTGCAGCTTGTAAAGGAGCCGTTCGGCTATTGAAGTGGGTTAGTGCAGGTAGCAGGAAGTATCTTTGCCGGTGATTTTAATCAAGCCGGCTTTGCGGTAAGGCCGGAACCGGAACAGCATCCAGAGCCGCGGCACGAGCATCCACATGTGCACGAGCATGAGTGCATACATCCAGTTGACCGGCATCCATGGATACAAAACCGCCAATCCCGTCAGCCCCATCCAGAACAGGTGCATTTGCACACGGCTAACCAAACGAATCGAGGCGTTGCCGACCGGCAGCAGGCCGATCCAGAAAAAGCCCCAGTGGAACGTCCACCCGCGCATCATGCCGCCCGCGGTGAATTGAAAATAAAGCCGGACCAGCACGACGTGCGCTACCAGCAGGATCGGATAACTGAGCAGGTAAGGCGCCCACGAGCCGTGTTTGAGGCCAAGCACGACTAAAGCTGCGAGCATAGCGAGATAAGAAGCGATTTTGACAAGGGAATGGCGCATTCGCTTCATCAATTTATAATTGTAGATGGTAGAGTCTTGGGATAAGATCGGGTTGTGTGTCATCATAAGCCACCGCCAATTTTTAGTAATAAGCCGTCTACCCGATATATCGGCAGTCTGCGCGAAAAATATAAGGCTTTTGCTCTGTAATTTTGCCATGAATCTAGTATAAAGGGTGCAGTTCGGGGACATACTGATAGGTAAAAGAGTAGTGAGGTGTGCCATATGGAGGAGAACCGGATTGGGGTTTGCATGATTTGTGAGCAGATGAGCTCGGGCGGCATTCGGATTATGTCGGCGTTTTTGTGTGATGCGTGCAGTATGGAGATTGTCAGAACGGATGTTAGAGATCAACGTTATCCTTTTTTTGTCAAGCAGATGCGTCACATGTTTCAAGCTACTCCGACCCGCAGCAAATGGATGTAAGGGGCTTCGTGAGAAGCTTCTTTTTTTTTGCCGCGCTTTCCTCTACTATGGGAGTATCTGATATAGAGAAAAAGGAGTTTTGGCGGTTATGTCTGAGCAGCAATTGGATCGGCGCAGAGCGCCCCTTCTGGAGGCGTTGTTGGCGCATCGCCATGCGCAGACGGCAAGCTTTCACGTGCCGGGACACAAGTCCGGGCAAGGTGTGGACGCCGAAGCCGCGCAAGTGTTGGCTTCTGTGATGTCAATGGATTTCACGGAACTCAGCGGGCTTGACGATTTGAATCATGCAGAAGGTGTGATTCGCGAGGCGCAGGAGTTGGCGGCGGCTTGTTTCGGGGCGGAGGAGACGTTTTTTCTGATCGGGGGCAGTACCGTCGGGAATTTGGCGATGATTACGACGGTCTGTCAGCCGGGCGATGTGCTGATTGTGCAGCGCAATGCGCACAAGTCGGTCATTCACGGGTTGATGCTGGCCGGTGCGCGCGCCGTGTTCGTACAGCCGGAGGTGGACGAAAAGCACGGCATTGCCGGCGGTGTCAGCGCGACGCGTATGGAGCAAGCGTTGGCGGCGTATCCAGAGGCTAAAGCGCTGTTTGTGACGAGTCCAACTTACTACGGGGCGGGCGCGGATCTTAAGGCGCTGGCTCGTCTGGCGCATGGTGCGGGCAAGCTGCTGCTGGTGGATGAGGCGCATGGGGCGCATTTGGGCTTTCATGAGCAGCTGCCGCCTTCGGCGCTCAGCTGCGGAGCCGACGTGGTCGTGCAGTCGACGCATAAGATGCTGACGGCCATGACCATGGCGGCTATGCTGCACGTGCAGGGCGAGCGGATCGACCGCGGCCTGCTGCGACAGCGCTTGACGATGCTGCAGAGTTCAAGCCCGTCGTACCCCCTGCTGGCGTCGCTGGACGCGGCGCGGCGGCAACTGCACACAGGGGGACGGGGGTGGGTGGACGCCGGGCTGCAGGCGGCCAAGGCGCTGCGGGTGCGGCTGGCCGGGCACCCGCGGTTTTGCGAAGCCGCGCTGCCGGTGGGCGCGGCTGGATTCCACACGGTCGACCCGTTTAAAGTGACCGTGTATGATGCGGCCGGCACGCTGACCGGGCCGGCGTTGCGCGAGCAGCTGGAAGCGCGGGGCTGCCATGCGGAGCTGGCCGACCCGCGGCACGTGCTGCTCGTGTTCTCTCCGGCATCCCGCCTTGCGGATGCCGAGCGGTTGTACGCTGCGCTGTGCAGCATCGCAGCGGAAAGCGGCGGCGGGCCGGAGTCAGGCCCGCCGGAAGGCAACGCCGCGTACCGCGTTGCGGAAGCGGCGGCCGAAGCGCCGGGTGATGCCACGGCGGCGGATGCGCCGCTGGTGTCCCCCCCGTCTCAAACCAAGCCCGACTCGGACCCGCCCTCGCTGCCCGTGGCGTTTGCGCTGCCGCAAACGGAGCCGACGGCTGCCGTGCCGCTGGCGGAGGCTGTTGGGCGGCGTTCGGCCGAGCTGGTTACGCCGTATCCGCCGGGTGTCCCGCACCTGTATCCGAGCGAGACGATTACCGCGCAAGCGGCGGAGACGCTGCGGCGGCTGGTTGAGCTTGGCATTGTGCTGCATGGCACTGACTATGCCAAAACGGGCAAGCTAAAGATTTTCCTGACGTAATGGTGTATACTGAACACTGGGCAAGATGAGAACGGACAAGCAGGGAGACATGGACAGTGAGCAGAGGTTTTTTTATTAGTGTGGAAGGCGGGGAAGGCGCGGGCAAGACAACGCTGATCAGCCGCCTGACCGCGCAGCTGGCGCAGCAGGGACGCGAGGTGGTGACGACGCGCGAGCCGGGCGGCATTCAGATCGCCGAGCAAATCCGCGCGATTGTGCTCGACAAAGCGCATACGAGCATGGACGGGCGCACGGAGGCGCTGCTGTACGCCGCGGCCCGCCGCCAGCATTTGGTCGAGAAGGTGCAGCCCGCGCTGGCGGCCGGCAAGATCGTCGTATGCGACCGCTTCATCGACAGCAGCCTGGCGTATCAAGGCCATGCTCGCGGCCTTGGCATCGACGCGGTGTGGGCGGTCAACAAGTTTGCCGTCGGCGATTTGCTGCCGGATGTGACGATTTATTTGGATCTGGACCCGCAGGTCGGGCTGCAGCGCATTCGCTCCAGCGAGGAGCGCGAAGTCAACCGGCTTGATCTGGAGGCTGCGGCGTTTCATGAGCGGGTGCGCGAAGGCTTTTTGCTGTTGGCGCAACGGTTTCCCGAACGGATCGTCACCGTTTCTGCCGACCGGCCTGTCGACGAGGTGGCCAACGAGGTCGCGGTGATTTTACGTCAAAAAATGACCGGCTCGATCTAACGTGGATCATGGGCTTTTTCATGCATCAGCCGTCTGACAGTCGCTGCGTGGCAAAACCGCACTCTGAGAGCTGCCGCACGGTGCAGATAACAGATAAATTTCAACAGAGCATGTCAGCAAACCAGGCCTGAAACCGGCCATTCAGCCGTCCCTTCACGAAAACTCCAAGAGAAGTTTTTTTACCCCCTATCAGCAGCTGTAAGCTTGGCGAAAGCGTCAGCGAACCTAAAACATTCCTGATTGGCATGAAAAGTCCCCGCTACAACGCGGTCGCCCATCCCTGAAAAACTCCGAGAGGAGTTTTTCTTATTTCCGGCGGTTTTCGGGAGAAAGCGCACATGGGCCGGCATTTTGCAGTATAATGGGATATAGAAGTCCGTAATGATGCAGGTATTTATAGCGGGGTTGTCTAATTATATAGCGAGCAGGGTTTGGTTGCTTTCCTGTCTTGTCTGATAGAGAAATCGGCAGCATGGGTAATGAAAGATCAAGTATGAACGAATTGAAACCGTTTGCGCATGGACTATGCCCGGCAGGAACTTATTTCCCTGGCGAGCGGGAGAACGGAACTTCGTTTATAATGAAAAGGAGGAGTCGCCATGAAATTAGTGATTGCCGTTGTTCAGGATAAGGATAGCAACAGATTGTCCAATGCGCTGATCAAGGAAAGCTTTCGCGCTACGAAGCTGGCGAGCACGGGCGGGTTTTTGCGCGCGGGCAATACGACCTTTATGATCGGCACGGAAGACGATCGCGTGCAGGAAGTGTTTCAGGTGATCCGCTCCAATTGCAAAATTCGCGAGCAGCTGGTGACGCCGGTGTCCCCGATGGGTGGCACGACGGATTCCTATATACCGTTTCCGGTTGAAGTTCAGGTGGGCGGAGCGGCCGTATTTGTGCTCCCGGTGGAGCGTTTCGAAAATTTTTAGCGGTTAGGCAGGAAGGCGGGAACAATCCGTGAAAATCAACCCCGGGTGGCAGCCGATCGGCAAAAATGTCAAAGTGAACGAAAACGTCCCGCCGCCGCAGCTTGCGCCCCGGAATTTCTCGGATATTATGCAGCAGCATGGCGAGAAGGTGACTAACGAGCAGCTCAGCAAGATGATGGAGCAAATTGCCTTGCAGGGCGATCGGCTGGCCAGGTCGATGACCGTCAGGGAGCTGCGGCAGTTCAAGCTGATGGTCAAGCAGTTTCTGGAGGAAACCGCTCGCCGCGGCGTAGGCTTGCGCGATACGCGAGGCTGGGATCGTCGCGGACGCTCCAAGCGCTACAAGCTGCTGGAGGAAATCGACAAGGAGCTGTTGGAGCTGGCCGACGAGCTGCTGGAAACCGAGCAGGGACGGATCGATATTTTGCAAAAAATCGGGGAGATCCGCGGTATGCTGATCAATCTGTTATTTTAAATGGAGCGATAAAGCGATGTCTTTTCAAACGATACGCGGACAAGCTGCCGCCAAGCAGCTGCTGCAAAACGGGCTGCGGCGCGGCAAGCTGTCGCATGCTTATATTTTTAGCGGCCCGGTTGGCACCGGCCGGACGGAGATGGCGCTGGCGCTCGCCAAAGCGATTTACTGCAAGATGGCGACGGACGATGCGTGCGGCGAATGTCTGGAGTGCCGCAAGGTCGAGCACGGCAACCATCCCGACCTGCATGTGGTCGAACCGGACGGAGCTTCGATCAAAATCGAGCAAATTCGCGCGCTGCAAAAGGAGTTCGCTTACCGTGCCACGGCGTCGGGGACGAAAATTTATATTTTGCAGCAAGCCGACAAAATGACCGTGCAGGCTGCCAACAGCCTGCTGAAATTTCTGGAGGAGCCGTCCTCGCAAGTGGTGGCGATTCTGATCACCGAAAACGGCGGCGCGCTGCTGCCGACGATTCAGTCGCGGGCGCAATGGATCGCGTTTACGCCGATGCCGCGGGATGAACTGGTGGAGGCTTTGCTGGCGGAGGGGCATCCGGCGACGCTGGTGCTGCCTGCGGCGCATTTGACGGCCGGTCTGCTGGCGGCACGCGAGCTGGTTGCGGCGAATTGGTTTGCAGAAATGAGAAACGTAGTGTTACAATTAGCGAAGGAGACGGCGACGCGTTTCCCGTCTTCGCTGCTTACGCTGCAGCAAAAGGTTGTCAAAACGGAGCTGGCGGATCACATGTCGAGCTTGTTCGATCTGTTGATTCTCTGGTTTAAAGATATGGTGCAGCTGCGTCTCGAACGCAGAGACAAGCTGGTGTATGCCGACCAGCTGGATTGGATGGGCTCCCTTGCCCTCAGCCGGGACGTTGCCGAATGGGTGCGCATGATGGAGCAGGCGGTGGACCTGCAAAAGCGTCTTCGCTTTAACGCCAATGCCCAGTTGGTTGTGGAGAAAATGCTCGTGGAGATGCAGGGGGTGTAAGATGTATTCGGTAGTGGGCGTCCGCTTCAAAAAAGCGGGTAAAATATATTACTTCGACCCGATCGATTTGCCGATCGAGAAGGAAAACGCGGTGATCGTCGAGACGGCGCGCGGCGTAGAATACGGCAAGGTCGTGATCGGCAAAAAAAGCGTGCGCGAGAACGATGTCGTGCTTCCGCTCAAGAAAGTCATCCGCATCGCCGATCAGACGGATGCCGGCCTAGTCGAAGAGAACAAGAAGGCGGCCAAGGACGCGTTTCAGATTTGCCTTGACAAGATCAGGGACCACAATCTTAAGATGAAGCTTGTCGATGTCGAGTATACGTTTGACCGCAATAAAATTATTTTTTACTTCACGGCGGAGGGCCGGGTCGATTTTCGCGAGCTGGTCAAGGATTTGGCCAGCATTTTCCGCACCAGAATCGAGCTGCGGCAGATCGGTGTTCGCGATGAAGCGAAGATGCTCGGCGGGATCGGCCCTTGCGGGCGCATCCTGTGCTGTTCGTCGTTTCTCGGCGATTTCGAGCCGGTTTCGATCAAGATGGCCAAGGATCAGAATTTGTCGCTGAACCCGACGAAAATCTCCGGCTTGTGCGGCCGTTTGATGTGTTGTCTCAAGTACGAGCACGATAATTACGAAAGCGCCAAGGATTCGCTGCCGACCGTAGGCCGGATCGTCATTACTTCGCTGGGCAACGGCAAGGTGCTGGGGTTGAATTTGAACGACCGGACGGCGAAGGTGCAACTGTTTGATTTGGGCAAGGTCATGGATTTGCCGTTTGACGATGTGGTAGAACAAGAGTAGCAGGCGTGGCTACTAGAGGTGAAACCGTGGATAAACAGGACATTTTCGAACAGATTGATGAAATGGAAGAGCGGATGGGGGCCGCGTATGCCGAGCTGGGGGCCTTGAAGAAACGGGTCGTCGCGCTGCTGGAGGAGAATCAGCGTCTGAGCATCGAGAATCAGCAATTGCGCAAGCTGCTGCGGCAGGATGAAGCGGCGGCGGAGCCCGTGCCGGGACAACTGGCCAAGGCTGTCGCCATGCCCGTGATTGGCGAGGGGTACGATAACCTGGCGCGCCTGTATCACGAGGGCTTCCACATTTGCAACGTCTATTACGGGCATCTTCGCACCGAAGGCGACTGCCTGTTTTGCTTATCTTTTTTAAATAAATAATCCGGTATGGCCGTAAGGAACTGTCCTTACGGTTTTTTTCCACGAGGAAAGGGAAGGACATGAACGACGTAGAACTGCTGCCGAGCGAGCGCATCGACGATTTATTAACGCATGATTTGCGAATTATTCAAAGCGACGAGGTGTTCAGCTTTTCGCTGGATGCCGTGTTGTTGGGCCGCTTTTGCAGCGTGCCGGCACGGGGGCGGATGATCGACTTGTGTACGGGCAACGGCGTCATTCCGCTGCTGCTGTCCACGCGCACGAAGGCGACGATTTGGGGGGTGGAAATTCAGGAGCGGTTGGCCGACATGGCGGTGCGCAGCGTGCGCATGAACGGGTTGGATGAGCGGTTGCAGATGCTGAACGGCGATTTGCGCACGATTCATGAAACGCTGGGGCATGGACAATTCGATGCGGTGACGGTGAACCCGCCTTACCTGCCGATTCCCAACGGCGAGCAAAACGGCAACGTGCATATTGCCGCGGCGCGCCATGAGGTGCACTGTACGCTGGAGGATGTCATTGCGGCGTGCGCGCGGCTGGTCAAGTCAGGCGGCAAGGTGGCGATGGTCCACCGGGCGACGCGGCTGATCGACATTGTGTGCCTGATGCGCCAGTACAGGCTGGAGCCGAAGCGCATCCGTTACGTGCACGCGCGGCCCGGCGACGAAGCGATGATGATTCTGATCGAAGGGCTGAAAGACGGCAAGCCGGAGGTGCGCACGCTGGCGCCGTTGGTTGTGTATACGGAAAGTGGCGAGTATTGTCAGGAGCTGAAAGGTATTTATTACGAAGGGCGTTCTGCTCTGCAATCATAAAGTGAGGGAAACGATGTGAGTGCGCATGTGCAAAAAAGCTATCGATCGACTGGGGGCGAGCCACAAGCCGGTACGTTGTACCTGGTGGCGACGCCAATCGGCAATCTGGAGGATATGACGTACCGTGCCGTCCGCACGCTGCGCGAGGCGCAGTTGATCGCAGCTGAGGACACGCGGCAGACGCGCAAGTTGCTGACGCATTTTGCGATTGCCGGCCGGCTGGTCAGCTATCACGAGCATAACAAGCTGGCGAGCGGCCCGGAGCTGGTGCGGCTGATGCAGGAGGGGCAAAGTGTGGCGCTGGTCAGCGACGCGGGGCTGCCGGCGATTTCCGACCCCGGCTACGATCTCGTGCGTTTGGCGCTGGCCGCTGATATTCCGGTGGTGCCGATCCCCGGCGCGAACGCGGCGTTGTCGGCGCTGATCGCCTCCGGTCTGGCGACCGACCGCTTCACCTTCATCGGCTTCCTGCCGCGGGAGAAGAAGGAGGCGGTGCGCGAGCTGGAGCGGCTTAAGCCGCTGTCCGGCACGCTGATCTTCTACGAATCGCCGCACCGGGTCGTCAAGACGCTGGAGCGGATGGCCGAGGTGTGGGGGGAGCAGCGGCAGGTGTGCTTGGCCCGCGAGCTGACGAAGCGGTACGAGGAGTTTGTGCGCGGCACGATTGCGGAATGCCTGGCGCATCTCGCCGCCGCGCCGCCGCAGGGCGAATATTGCCTGCTCGCCGAAGGCAGCGGCGCGGCGGATGCGGCAGGCGGCGGCGGGGCAGCGGCCTGGTGGGCGGCGCTGTCGCTGGCGGAGCACGTGGCGCGGTATGCTGCGGAGCATACCGGGGGCGACCGCAAGGAGGCGATGAAGCGCGCGGCGGCCGATCGCGGCTTGTCCAAGCGCGATGTGTATAATGCGCTGCTGCAGGAGGACTAGCGGCAGGGGTGAATGAGCGGCTCTGTGTACCCGGCGGAGCCAGGGCGGTTTCCGTGCGGCATTCGGCAGTGCCGCCAGATTGTCGGTTCCGGGCTGTCCGCAGCGTTATCCGCGTCCAGGGGCGGGCGGTGGTCAGCCGAGGATAAGCCGGAAGGTGCGTCTGGCCGACAGCGCCCGGCCTCGGCAGGATGGGTTCCGGCAAGCCCCGCCGTCACCGGGGCGCAGCCGTTTGCGGCACAGCCGCTTTTTGCCGGACAAAAAAAGATCTCTAACCCGAGCGGGTTAGAGATTAGAGGAGATATGAAAAAGGTTAGAATTACCTGAAGGGAATGTGATATTTCTATTATATACTATTTTTCTTATTTTGTCACAGGTGTAGGCATCTCAGATAAGCAAACATTGCAAACAATTTTTCCCTTAAAATAAGTGACGTTCTCTGCGTTGCCGCAGAAGATGCAAGCGGGCTCATATTTCTTCAACATGATGCGCTCGCCGTCTACATAAATTTCCAGGGCGTCCTTCTCGCCAATGCCCAATGTGCGGCGAAGTTCGATGGGAATAACAACGCGACCCAACTCGTCAACCTTTCTTACGATACCAGTAGATTTCATCATATATGCGTTCCCCTTTCGGATGCGAATGTTTATCGTCATCTTTCGACATTCTTTTCATAACTTATGATACCAACCATTCCCAAAATAGTCAACCCAAAAATACTGGTAATATTGGCCAAAACGCAAATATTTTTCATAGATTGCAGCGCTTACATTTATGGAAAACCAGCAGCGGCAAGGGAAGGTAAGTCCGATCATACGAGAGAGACAGCCCAAATGCTGCTAGATTGCAGCGAGAAACTTCGTTCAGAGCTAGGGTGAAATGGAAGTTATTCTGATTATTTTCGACAAATAACCGAATTATTTTCGACAAATTCCGTCGAATCCGTGTCGAATCGGCACAAAAAAGGGGGAGAACGCGATGAAAGAAGAGAAAGTTTTTAAGGACCCGGTGCATAAATACATTTATGTGCAGGACAAAACGGTGTGGGATTTGATCAATACGCGTGAATTTCAGCGGTTGCGGCGGATTCGTCAGCTTGGCACCTCGTATTTGACGTTCCACGGAGCCGAGCATAGCCGGTTTTCGCATTCGCTTGGCGTCTATGAGGTGACGCGCAAAATCATTTCGCAGTTCGAACGCAATCAATACGAGGATTGGCCGCAGGAGGAACGCCTGTTGTGCCTGTGCGCTGCGCTGCTGCACGATCTGGGCCACGGGCCGTTTTCGCATTCGATCGAAAAGGCGTTTGGCAACCGCCACGAGGATTGGACGTGCCGCATCGTGCTCGGCGATACGGAAGTGAATGAGGTGCTGAGCCGGGTATCGCCCGATTTTCCGAAAAAGGTGGCCGGCGTCATCTGCAAATCGTACAGCGATGAGCTGGTGGTCAGCCTGGTCTCCAGTCAGCTTGACGCGGACCGGATGGATTATTTGCTGCGCGACGCTTATTTTACCGGGGTCAACTACGGCACGTTTGATCTGGAGCGGATTTTGCGGGTGATTCGGCCGTACAAAGGGCGGATTGTCGTCAAGGAAAGCGGCATGCATGCGATTGAGGACTATTTAACTGCCAGGTATCAGATGCATTGGCAGGTGTATTTCCATCCGGTGACGCGCAGTGGGGAGATTGTGCTGCACAAGATTTTTCAGCGGGCCAAATGTTTGTATGAGGACGGGTATGCGTTTGCTTTTATGGTCGAGCCCATGCTGCATCTGCTGCAAAACCGCTTGACGCTGGACGACTATCTGCTGCTGGACGATGCGGTCATGCAGGCGTTGTTGACGTTCTGGTGTACGGAGCGCGACGGGGTGTTGGCCGATTTGTGCCGCCGTTTCATGCATCGTCGTTTGTTCAAATACAGCACGCTGGAGCAGGCGGTGCCCGCCACGCTTGACCGTCTGGCGCAGGCGCTGGAGGAATGCGGCTTTGATCCGGCTTTTTATATGGAACTCGATTTTCCGTCCGATCTGTCCTATGATGTGTACCGCCCGGGGGAGAGCGACGAGAAGCTGCCGATTCTGCTGCTTGATCCGCAGGACGGCTTGACGGAAATTTCGCGGAAATCGGAGATTGTCCGCTCGATCAGCGGCATTCATAATGGCAAACACCATGTTTACTATCCGGGGGAGCTGGACGACCGCATGTTGCGCAGCCGCTATGGCGATTTGCGCGAGTTGCTGGGGATGGAGAATTAAGCGGCGGTTCGGTGCGAAACAGCGATCTGAGCCCGATTTGAGGAAAAAGGAGCGACATTATGCTAACCGACACACATACGCATTTGGACAACTCGCAATTCGATGAGGACCGGGAGGCGGTCATCCGCCGGGCGCTGGAGGCGGGCATTACCCGGATCGTCAACATCGGCTTCAACCGCGAGACGATTCCGACGACGCTGGCGCTGGCGGAGCGTTATGATTTCATCTACGCCGTTGTCGGCTGGCATCCGCAGGACGCCAAGGACATGACGCCGGAGGATTTGGAGTGGATCGAGGAGCTGAGCCGGCAGGAGAAGGTGGTGGCGCTCGGCGAAATGGGGCTCGACTATTATTGGGATACGTCGCCGAAGGATGTGCAGCAGCGCGTGTTCCGCGAGCAGGTCCGGCTTGCGCGCAAGGTGGGCATGCCGATCGTGATCCATAACCGTGATGCGCACCAGGATATCGTGCAAATTTTGCGCGAGGAAAAAGCCGCCGAGGTCGGCGGCATCATGCATTGTTTCTCCGGCAGTTGGGAAACGGCCAAGCAATGTCTGGATATGAACTTTTACATTTCCTTCGGCGGTCCGGTGACGTTCAAAAACGCCAAGCAGCCAAAGGAGGTGCTGGCCCAGGTGCCGCTGGACCGGCTGCTGCTGGAGACGGACGCGCCGTATTTGACGCCCCATCCGTACCGCGGAAAGCGCAACGAAACGGGTTTTGTGCGGCTGGTGGCGGAGACGGCGGCGGAAATTCACGGGCTGCCGCTGGAGGAGATTGCGGCGATTACGACGCGCAACGCCAACCGGGTGTTCGGGTTGGCGTGATGGCGTGGGTAAGGGTGTGGATGCGGTGAGCGGATATGCGCCGGACGTGCCCGGAAGCGCGGAGTGGCCAACGGGCGGTTCGCAGGAACCGGGGGTGCTGCGGACCACAGTTTGTCCGGTGAAGCGAGGAGCGGCCAACGGGCGGTTGAGCCGACGCCGGAGTTTGCTGCGGGCCGCGGCCTGTCCGGTGAAGCGAGGCGGCAGCCGGGGCGGGAATCGGGCCTGCGCTTGCCGGGGATCGCGGTCGGCCGGCGGCGTGAGAAGACGGTAGCGTGCCGCTCGCTGATCGCGGTTTTGCGGGCTGGCGCCGGGGAGCGCCGCGCTGCGGAAGCGGCCAGCCGCATGAGAAAGCCCTGCGGGAAGCGCGTTTGGCGCTGGGTTCGCAGGGCTTTCTCGCTGCTGCGCCGCAACGGGCGGCGCAGCGGGTTGGGGGACGGCGCTGTGACGCCCGTTGGGCGGGCGTTCGGTTAGCCGTCCTGGCGGAATTTGCGGCGGAAGTGGACGCCGCACAGCAGGGCGCTCGCCGCGAGGCTGACCGGCGGCGCCCACAGGGCGGGCGCGCCGCTCGTCAGCAGCAGCGGCACGGTGAGCGCCGCGGTTTGCGCGAGCAGCGCGAGCCAGACGATCCGTGCGACGGCGCCGGGTTTGGCGCTGCGGTCGAGCGGATACGTCTGCAGCCAAAACGTGTAGCGGTGCGCCTGATTGAGGGCGCCGAGCTGCACGGCCGTGATCAGCGGCGTGATCAGGAACGCCGCGAAGCGCGCCGCTTCGCTGCTTAAAGCGGCCACGGCCAGCGCGCCGAGCAGCGTCAGCCGCAGGCAGATGCCGAGCAGTTCGGTGCGCAGCAAGGTTTTGCCGTACAGGTACGCGTAGAAGGCGTCCTGACGGAACGGCAGCAGGCGGGTGATCCCGCTGATCCAGCGGCGGCGGACGATGCGCGCGGGCAGTTGCGGCACATCGACGAACCAGCTGAAGAAGGCGTACAGGCGCGCCTGCTGTTGCCGCTCCCGCGCGAGCAAATGGTCCCAGCCGATTTGCAGCGCGGCAGCCCGACGCACGGCGGCCAGCCAGCCGAGCGTGAAGAGCAGCGCGGCCGCGCTGGCGGCCAGCGGGCTGCTGAGGAACAGCAGCAGCAGCGCCGCCACGGCCGCAAGCCAGCGGTACAGCGCCGACCCGGCGCGGGCCCGCTGGTAGGCAAGGCGCGTCTCGTGCCACGCGCCGAGCAGGTTCGCTGCTTTGAGCACAAGCAGCAGCGGCAGGAGCAGCCCAAACGGTTGGGCTGCCGGGCCGGCGCAGTGGCGATACAGCGGCCACAACGCGACCAGCGCGAGCGTGGTGACGAGCGCCTGCAGCGTGCCGCTGTAGATCAGCCCGCTGCGGAAATACGGGCCGAGCCGCTGCGAGGCCGGCAGCAGGAACGCCCGGTCGGCCGGGCGCAGCAGCGTGCGGATCGGGCTGTGCGCCAGCACCGGAGCCAGCAGGGCGACGGCGATCCACCAGTAGGGATAATTTGTCGGAAGCCGCTGTAAACTTTTAGCATAATAATAGGAAGAAACGATTGCTAGAAACGCCAGAAGCAGAAAAAAGTTGCTTCGTGCCGCATATTGCAAATAACCCAGCGCCTCTTGGCGGTAAGCGGCGAATCTTGTCCGCCAGAGCGCACGGGCATCGAAGCCGGGCTGCGCTGCCGGGGGAGCGGTGTGGGGGTCGGACATCTTCATGGAGCATCACCGGCAACGAGCTTGTAGAACAAGTCGTCGAGCGTGGCGCCGGGCGCGTTCGCCTGCCGCCGCATGTCGTCCAGCGTGCCGGAAGCGACGGCGACACCTTGGTGCAGCACCAGGTAGCGGTCGCAATATTTCTCAATCGTCGACAAAATATGAGAGCAAATCAGAAAACTGGCCCCCCGGCGTTTCATCTGCACCATCAGCTCCAGCAGCGAGCGGATCGCCAACGGATCGAGGCCGAGAAACGGCTCGTCGATAATGTAGAGCGCCGGCTCCAGCAGGAAGGCGTTCATGATCATGACCTTCTGCTTCATCCCCTTCGAGAGGTGGGCGGCGAAGCTGTTCAGCTTGTCCTCCATCTGGAACTGCCGGAGCAGCGCGCCGGCGCGCGATTGATAGACATCCTTCGGCAAGCCGTAAGCGAGCGCGGTCAGCTCCAGATGTTCGCCGATCGTCAGCTCATCGTACAGCTCGGGGCTTTCCGGCACATAGGCGCAAGCGGAGCGGTATGCAAGCGGCTTTTCGTCCAGCGTGTGCCCGTTGATGCGAATGGCGCCTTTCTGTGGCGTCAGCAGGCCAAGAATGTGCTTGATCGTCGTGCTTTTGCCGGCGCCGTTCAAGCCGATCAGGCCGAGCATTTCCCCTTGACCAACGGTAAAATGGAGGTCGCGGAGCACGGGTTTGCCGGGCAAATAGCCACCGGAAAGGGCGTCAACTTGTAAAATGGGATTCATCTAGCTCACTCCCTATTCAGCAAAACTTTGGCATTTTCATGGAATTTTTAATCCAATTTATTATAAACGAATTCGCTTTCAAAGCATAATTTAGGCGTATGTATATCAAAAAAACGAGTACGAGTGTGATATAATAAGAAAAACGTACCAATTATCATGATTGGCTGGTGAAAATGCCCAATAAATCGAATTTCCGTGCTTTTTAGCTGTTCTCAATCTCTTTACAGGTGAAGATTAACAGCGTATTATACTTTTCATAATAACTTAATAACCGAATGCCATTTTCCATTCGCTGAGTTCCATTTTGGGAACGGGGGAACCGCTGTGATACTTCAACGCATTGACGCGTGAAGCCAGCAGAATGATTATCAGGGGTGAATCCTGGGCAAGCCGCAGCTTGCTGCAGGTAGGGCGAACTCTCACGTCCGAATCCGTCAGCTAACCTCGTAAGCGTACCGAGAGGGGTAACGATTGTCGTGCCTATTTGTGTAAATGTGGATTTCACATGCCAATAGAGCCACGGGAAGAGTCCTCTTTCCGCTGGCTTTTTCGTATTTATTTGGATATTTGCGGCCAGTGGCTCATAGGATGATAAGCAAAGGAGGTGGGACTACCGGAGGGGTGCGGTCACGTCTGCGCCATTGCCGGGCAAACTCCGCGCTCATGCGGGAGGGTTCGTTGAGTTATCATTACAAAAACCTTAGTCGCGACATTTTGTCATGCGTAACACAGCGGCGGGGCTTTGAAGGAGGACCGAAGAAGTGGGCAGTATCTCATTTACAGAGACCCATGTAAAGCGATCATCCAGCATGTCCTTCGCATTGCGATGGAAGCATGAAAACTTGCGTTTGATCCTAAGTCTAGGAATTATTACAATCGCTATGACTTTCATGTTTTTGGTGTTGATGTACGGTACGGCTACCAAGAGCGTATCCGTGGTTGTGAATGGACAAGAAACCGTTGTACACACGAAGCAATGGGTCCTGCAACGCCTACTGGATGAACAAGCCATAACAATCGGGGAGCATGACCACATTTCCGCAGCCTTGACCACCAAGCTTCAGGGCGGTGAACGGATCGTGATCGATCATGCGGCGTCGATTCAATTGACTGCTGATGGAAAGACCTCAACTGTTTACACAACTGCAAGAACGGTAGAAAGTGCATTGGAAGATTTACATATTGCACTTGGGGAGCTGGACCATGTCACTCCCGCAGCGGCTTCGTCCATCGGAGCCGGCGACGAGATCACAATCGTCCGCGTTAAGAAAGAAACCGCAGAAGTCACCGAACCGATTGCGTTCGAAACCGAGAAGAAGAACGACGCTTCGCTGCTGAAAGGCAAGGAGCAGGTGGTTCAAGAAGGCAAAGAAGGCGTCCGCGTCAAAAAAATGGAAAAAGTATTCGAGGACGGCGTGCTCGTATCCGAAGCAGTCGTCGGCGAACAGGTGCAGTCGGAGAGCGTCAACAAGATCGTCGCCATCGGCACCAAAAATCCTGTCGTCGTGTTATCGGCTTCTTCGCCGAGCGTCGACGAGATTTCCAAAAACGGCGTCAAATTCGGCTACAAGCAGATTTTGAAGAACGTTACTTTAACCGCGTATTCAGCGGGGGTCGAGTCTACAGGCAAAAGCGAAGGCAGCCCGGGCTACGGCAAAACCTATACGGGGACAACCGTTACAGAAGGCAGAACGATTGCCGTAGATCCGAAGGTTGTTCCGCTCGGCTGGTGGGTGTATATTGAAGGTGTCGGCTTCCGTCGCGCCGAGGATATCGGCAGCGGCGTCAGGGGACAGATGATCGACGTTTATTACGACAGCAACGCTTATGCGAACAGGTTCGGCATGAAGCGCGGGTATACGGTGTATATCATCGGGCCGAAGAAGCCGTCCGAGAACTGATCGTGTATGAATGCCCCGCGATGGGCAGTCTGATCAACATAGCCAGCAATTGAAGCGGCGAAAGAAGAGGCGACCCCTCTTCTTTTTCTGCGTATGCGGAGGGGAGACGGGACGCCGATGATTAAAGAGATGATTGTCGTGGAGGGCAAGGCGGATACGGCGGCCATTCAGCGGGCTGTTGCGGCCGATACGATTGAGACGGGAGGTTCGGCGATCGGGCCTGCGGTGCTGAAACGCATTGCGCTGGCGCAGGAGCGGCGGGGCGTGATTATTTTGACTGACCCCGACCATGCCGGAGAGCGTATCCGCAAAATTGTCGCGGCCAAGGTGCCGGGCTGCAAACATGCGTTTATTACGCAGCAGCAGGCGGAATATAAGGGCGACATCGGCGTGGAGAACGCGTCGCCGCAGGCGATCCGCGAGGCGCTTGACAACGTGCGTACGGAATACGCCGGGCAAGTGTCGCAGCTGACGTGGACGGACCTGATGGAAGCGGGCCTAATCGTTCATGCGCAGGCCGCGGCGCGGCGTCTGGCCGTCGGCAATCTGCTTGGCATCGGGTACTGCAACGGCAAGCAGTTTTACAAGCGCTGTGCGATGTTCCAGATTTCCCGCGAGGAGTTTGAAGCTGCAGTAGAACATTTGGATAAAAGAGGGCTTTGATTATGGACGATTCGAACCGCACGTTTACCGAAGATGTCGCCACGCCGCGGGTGACGAAGGGCATTCTCAACAAGCACGGGCTTGTGCTGAAAAAAAGCCTCGGGCAGAACTTTTTGATCGATCAGAACATTTTGCATAAAATCGTTGCGGCTGCCGAGCTGGGCCCGGACAAGGGCGCGCTTGAAATCGGCCCGGGCATCGGCGCGCTTACACAGCAATTGGCCAAGCAGGCCGGGCGCGTGCTGGCGATCGAAATCGACCAGCGGCTGCTGCCGATTCTCAACGAGACGCTGGCGTCGTATCCGCACGCTGCCGTCGTGCACGGCGATGTGCTCAAGCAGGACCTGCCTGAGCTGTTCCGGGCGCATTTTGCCAACGTGGCCGGCGTGAGCGTGGTCGCCAATCTGCCTTATTACATCACGACGCCGATTATTATGCGATTGCTTGAAGAAAAGTTGCCGTTGGATTATATCGTGGTGATGATTCAAAAGGAAGTTGCCGACCGTATGGCGGCGCGCCCCGGCACGAAGGATTACGGCAGTCTGAGCATTGCCGTGCAGTTCTACTGCGAGCCCGAGCTGGTGACGATCGTGCCGCGCACGGTGTTTGTGCCGCAGCCGAACGTCGATTCGGCCGTCATTCGGCTGCGTGTGCGTAAGACGCCGCCGGTCGAGGTAGCGGACGAGGCGTTTTTCTTTGAGGTGGTGCAGGCATCGTTTGTACAGCGTCGCAAGACGTTGTATAACAACTTGTCGGCGCGCTTTTTTACGAAGGAGACGAAATCGGCGCTGGAGCCGCTTTTGCAAGGCTGCGGCATTGAGCCGTCCCGCCGCGGCGAAACGCTGAGCATGGAGGAGTTCGCGCGTCTGACCGAGGCGCTGCGGGCCGCCGGCTGCAAATAAACCGCACCAAATGCCCATCCCCGCATAGGATAGTCGGGGAGGGGATTGTGCGATGAGGCAAGGAGATTTTGTCACCCGTAAATCTTATGGCGGCGACGTCATTTTTAGAATCGAGCGCGCGGATGCGCACAAGGCTGAGCTGCGCGGCGTCGATTACCGTTTGCTTGCGGATGCGCCTCTGTCGGACTTGACGGCGGCAAGCCCGGCCAGCACGCTTGAGGATTCGCGCTCCGACAGCCCGGAGCTTCGCCAGACGCTGCAGCGGCTGCTGCATGCCCAGAGGCAGGAGCAAGCGAATCAGGAATATGCGATGATGAATAAAACGAAAGCCGGCGCCCCGAACTATTTTGAAGTACCCGGAAAAGTACTGCATATAGACGGAGATCCGGCTTATTTGCGCAAAAGCCTGCAATTGTACGGCCAACTGCGCGTGCCGGTGGAAGGGTATTACGTGCCGGAGTCGCAAATGGCCGATGCGCTTTATCGGCTGCTGCCCCAGGTGCGCCCGGATATTGTCGTGGTCACTGGCCATGATGCGATTCTCAAGCACCGCCGCAGCGATATGAACAGCTTGAGCAGCTATAAAAACTCGATGCATTTTGTGAACGCTGTCCGCACGGCCCGCGATTTCGAGCGTAGCCGCGACGGCATGATCATTGTGGCCGGGGCGTGCCAGTCGCATTTTGAAGCGCTGCTGCGGGCGGGGGCCAACTATGCCAGTTCTCCGGCGCGCGTGCTGATTCATGCGCTCGACCCGCTGTGTATCGCGGCGAAGCTTTCGTATACGTCGATCAGGACTACGTTGTCGATGTTGGATATTGTCGATTTGACGATTACCGGGCTGGATGGCCTAGGCGGCGTAGATACCAAGGGCAGTTACCGCATTGGCGTCCCCGGCATCGTGCATGCCGATCAGTAGGCATGGCGGAAAGCACCGAAAGGTGCTTTTTTTTATATAAGAAATGTGAATAAATATCGAATTTTGGAGCCAACCTGAAAGAGAGCGATCACAAAAATTAGGCAGATATGCCGTTGACAATACGATTCTGGTGCTGATATAATATTTAGCTTCATTTGACAACAGGGTTGGAATCGGGTATACTTGACAAGGAAAGAGGTGGTAGTTGACAATGGCAAAAAATGCGCTGTTGGAAATCAAACGCAGTATGGAGCCCCATGTCGGGCAAAAAATCATGTTGAGAGCAAATGGTGGTCGTCGAAAGACTATCGAGCGTTCCGGTGTTTTGGAAGAAACCTACCCTTCTGTTTTTATCGTGAAGTTAGACCAAGAACAGCATGCATTTAAACGAGTGTCCTACAGCTACGCCGACATCTTGACCGAATCTGTTGAAGTAACTGTATGCAACGATGATGGACAAGTTCGGATCACCTATATTCAACATTAGGTGAGACCTTACATAAAACGAGCAGACCTTGCGGGGTCTGCTTTTTGATTGTCCGGGCCTGGGTGGGCGGTGCGGCAGGAACGGAAGAAGCCGCCGGATCGGAGGCCATTGCATGGAGCCGGCGCAGCTGCGGCATACTAAGCCTACATTGATCAGGATCAGGAGGGACGAAGTATGGGACGCAGAAGGCAAGGCGTGATGTCGGAAGGTTTGAAATACGAGTTGGCCAAGGATCTTGGTTTTTACGACGTGGTGCAAAAAGAAGGCTGGGAAGCGATTCGCGCGAAGGACGCGGGCAATATGGTCAAACGGGCGATTCAGATCGCTCAGGAGCATTTGGTGAAGCAACATGCCGCGCAGCGGGGAGCGGCGGTGGAGCACCGGCCAGTGCAGCCGGCAGGGGTGGCGGCAACGACGGCGGCTGGCTACGGAGCCGCGGGCGCGGGTGGCGTGGCTCGCAGCTACGGCGGCGTGACTGGGTCGGCAGGAGGTTTTGAGCAGCAGATGAGGCCAGTGGCGCAGTCGGCAGTTGGCTCGGTGTGGAGTGCAGGAGGGGCGACCCAACAGCCAAGCGGAGCGGGTTGGGGAGCGGCGAGCGCTGGGCAGCCGGTAGTTGGAGGGGTACGGCATGAGATGGGTGCGACGCAGCCAGCAACCGGCTCCGTATGGCGCGAAAGCGGTGGAGCTGTTCAGCCGCCGGCGGGGGCGGGTTGGCATGAAGCGGCCACCGTTCAGCTGCAGCAGCCATATACCGCGGCGCAGCCATGGCAGCAGCCGCAGTGGGGCGTGCCGGTCGCACAACCGTTGCCTGCGAGCTTTGGCGCCGGTGCGTCGGCATATGCCGACGCACCGCCAGGCTCCTACTCGGCACAGCCTGCTTACGGCGCGCCTGCGGGGAAGCCCGCTTACGGTGCGGTGCTGCCGTCCGTCTACGGCACGGCGCGAACTGCCGTACCGGCAGCGGCTGTGCGACCGTCGGACACGACGAAATGGTCGATGCTGCCGGCTGCCGGCCCATCCGAGCAGCAGCCGGTCAGCGTGCCGGTCGTTCCCGGCGTGCCTCCGTACGGGAGCCTGATCGGCGGCGCAGTCCATGCAGGAAACACGCAGCCAAATGTGCCGATTCAATAGTAGTTCGGCGAGATACTACGCTTCTTCCCTGGAGGGGGGAGCGTTTTTTCATGTCGCGCGTTGGGTGCGTCGCCTGGCAGTCGGCGCATCGTACGTATGCACGGCAAGCAGCCGCCGGAGCAAGGCGATTTCATGCCGATCTTCGCATTTCTTTGAACCTTTTGCTATAATATGCTAACGGCAACTGAGCGAAAAGAAGGTGAAACGATGAAGGTTTTTGAGAAAGCACCGGCCAAAATCAATTTGTCCCTCGACGTGCTCCACAAGAGAGCGGACGGCTATCACGAGGTCGAGATGATCATGACGATGGTGGATCTTGCGGACCGCATCGAGATGCAGGAGCTGCCGCGCGACACGATCATCATTTCCAGTCAGGCGGGCTACATTCCGCTGGATGAAAAGAATCTGGCTTTCCAGGCGGCCCGGCTCATCAAAGACCGCTACGAGGTAAAGCGGGGCGTATATATTCATTTGGATAAAAAGATTCCCGTCGCCGCCGGTCTGGCCGGCGGCAGCAGCGATGCGGCGGCGACGCTGCGCGGCTTGAATCGCCTGTGGGAGCTTGGCATCTCAAAGACGGAGCTGCAGGAACTGGGCGCAGAGCTTGGGTCGGACGTGCCGTTCTGCGTGATCGGGGGGACGGCGATTGCCCGCGGCCGCGGCGAGCAGCTGGAAGCGATCGAATCGCCGCCGCAATGCTGGGTCATCTTGGCCAAGCCGCCGATCAACGTATCGACTTCGGAGATTTACGGCAAGCTGCGGGCCAAGGACATCCACCGTCATCCGTCGACGGCGGATATGGTGGCGGCCATTCGCGACAAACGCTTCGACAAGCTGTGCGAGGGGCTCGGCAACGTGCTGGAGGAAGTGACGCTCGAACTGTACCCGGAGGTGCGTCACCTCAAGGAGTGCATGCAGCGGCTTGGCGCGGACGGCGTGTTGATGTCGGGCAGCGGTCCGACGGTGTTTGCGCTGGTATCGAGGGAAGCGAAGGTGCCGCGGATTTACAACGGCTTGCGCGGCTTTTGCAAGGATGTGTACGCAGTCCGCATGTTGACGTAGCAGCGGGAGAGGCGAGGTGGCGCGTCGGATCGGCCGGGAAGCGGACAGGCCGCAGCGCCCCGACGCTGCAGGCGGCGGCGCATGCCGGATAGGCGGCCTAGTCGGGCCGGTCGGCGGAAGCCACGTCTGTGGCCGCACGAACGGCCGAGACGCCGGCTGCGATAAGGCGGCGCGACGGCTTGAGCCAACAAGCCGCAAGTGCGGATTGTCATCGAGGCCGGCAGCCGGGCCACAAGCTCCACACGGGACGGCCAGCGAGAGTGGAACAAAAACGGGCAGGGGTGTGGGCTGGTCATCGGGCCGCCCGCAGCGCTTGCGCGAACCGGCAGCGTCGTCCTGTGCTGCGCAAGCGACCGCCGGATGGTCCGCCGCTTGGTGTGCGGCGCGAGCTGAACCGGCGGCAGAAGCTCCTGCGGGGGCGCTCGGAGGGAGCGTCTTCGCGGGGCTTTTTTTGTTAACTTAATGGAAGGTCAGTGTGAATATATTTTTCACGTGGCGCTTGAAAAAATACGTATAAAAATGGTATATTTTCTTTATAATATTCGGATTTAGGGGGGTAGGACGATGAAAAAGTTGAAAAGGAGCGCTCGGCTGGTGGAAATGACGCAGTACCTGTTATTTCGGCCCCATTCATTAATTCCTTTAACGACTTTTGCCGAGCGTTACAACTCAGCTAAATCCTCGATCAGTGAAGATTTGGCCATTATTAAGGAAGTATTCGAGGAAGAGGGTCTGGGCGAACTGCATACGTTGGCCGGAGCGGCCGGCGGCGTGAAGTTCACCCCCAAGATGCCGAAGGCGGCGTCATTGCAATTCATTCAGCAGTTGTGCCAGCAATTGCAGCAGCCGGAGCGGATTTTGCCTGGCGGCTATTTGTATATGTCCGATATTATGGGACAACCTTTCAATCTGAACGAAATCGGCAAAACGTTCGCCTCGGCCTTTGCCGGCCGCGAGCTGGACGTGATCATGACCGTCGAAACGAAGGGCATTCCGCTCGCCTACGCGACAGCGACGTACATGAACCTGCCGGTGGTTGTGGTGCGCCGCGACAGCAAGGTGACGGAAGGTTCCGCGGTAAGCATCAATTATGTATCCGGCTCGAACAAGCGCATCCAGACGATGTCGCTGGCCCGCCGGGCGCTCAAGGAAGAAGCGAAGGTGCTGATCATCGACGACTTCATGCACGTGGGGGGCACGATCCACGGGATGATGGATTTGCTCAAGGAATTTAAAGCTTCGGTGCAGGGCGTTGGCGTGTTTATGGAATCGTGCGAAGCCGATGAGCATCTGGTCGACCAATACGTGTCGCTGGCGCGAATGTACGGCGTTGATTCCAAGACGAAGCAGATTACGGTAGAGCCGGGGAATTATTTTGATGACAAGGAGACTCGATAAACGATGGAATTGATTTCTACGAATGCGGCTCCGGCCGCGATTGGTCCTTATTCGCAAGCGGTCCAGCTTGGCAATCTGTTGTTCACTTCCGGCCAGATTCCGCTCGGGCTCGACGGAACGATCGTGGAAGGCGGCATCAAGGAGCAGACGCATCAGGTATTCGCCAATTTGCAAGGCGTGCTCGCAGCGGCGGGGGCGGGTTGGTCGGACGTGGTGAAGGCGACGGTGTTTTTGCAGGATATGAGCCAGTTCGCCGAGCTGAATGAAATTTACGGTTCGTATTTCGGCGATCACAAGCCGGCGCGCTCGACGGTAGAGGTGGCGCGGCTGCCGCGGAATGTCCTTGTCGAAATTGAGCTAATCGCAGCGATTCCTGTCGAAACGGGAGTATAATATTAAAATACTATAAAAAAATAGAAATTTTCACGATAAGAAGAAGGAATTTGCACTAAAATGTGGAATTATACACCCAAGTCTTAGCGATGGAAAAAGGTGGTGAACACAAGTGCAAATTACAGATGTAAGACTCCGCCGGGTAAATTCCGAGGGTAGAATGAAGGCGATTGCTTCCATTACCATCGACAACGAGTTTGTCGTTCATGACATTCGCGTCATTGACGGCAACAACGGCATGTTCGTGGCAATGCCCAGCAAGCGAACCCCCGATGGGGAGTTCCGCGATATCGCTCATCCGATCTCCTCTACGACACGCGAGAAAATTCAAGCTGCTGTTCTGGCTGAATACGATCGCGCCGCTGCGGAAGAAGAAGTCATTGAAGAAGGAGCTTAATAAGGAGCTTAATAATGTGGAATCAAGAGAGCCCGCGAGGCTCTCTTTTCTTTTGCCGGCAATTGAGCTATATTGGGGGATGACATCATTTCATTGATTAGGCATAGCGTGAAAAAGGCGGGGCGCCCGCCGGCTGTATGGCAAGGATTTGTTGCCCTTGCGCCGGCTGCGCGCTGCGCATGGATCAAACAGCAAGCAAAGGGGTTGGAAGCGTGAAGTTGATGGCGATTGTACTGGCTGCCGGTCAGGGCAAACGAATGAAATCGAAGTTATATAAAGTGCTGCATCCGGTTGGAGGCAAGCCAATGGTGGGGCACGTGGTTGATACGCTGGAGCAGTTGGATGCCGAGCGCATGGTGGCGGTCGTCGGCTTCGGAGCCGAGGCGGTGCAGGCGTATCTGGGCGACCGCGTCGAATACGCGCTGCAGCTGCAGCAGCTCGGCACCGGCCATGCGGTGCTGCAGGCGCAGCCCGCATTGGGCGCAGAGGACGGCACGACGCTCGTCATCTGCGGCGACACGCCGCTGATCGCCGAAGACACGTTGCGCGCCATGCTGGCGCTGCACGGGGAGTCCGGCGCAGCGGCGACGATTTTGACGGCGCGGCTCGACGCGCCGCAGGGGTATGGCCGCATCATCCGCGGGGATGGCGGCGCGGTGGCCCGCATTGTCGAGCAGAAGGACTGCAATGCGGAAGAGGCGGCCGTGACCGAGATCAACACGGGCACGTATTGCTTTGACAACCGCAAGTTATTCGAGGCGCTGGCTCAGGTGACGAACGAGAACGCCCAGAACGAATATTATCTGACGGATGTCATCGGGATTTTGGCCGGACGCGGCGAAGTCGTCCAGGGCTATTGCATGGCCGATCCGGCGGAGTCGATCGGCGTGAACGACCGCGTCGCGCTGGCCGAGGCGGAGCGGATGTTCCGCGCGCGCACCAACCGCGCGCATATGCTCGGCGGCGTGACGATCGTCGACCCGGCCAACACGTATATCGAAGCCGGCGTGATCATCGGCGAGGATACGGTGCTGCTGCCGGGCACGTCGCTGCGCGGCCGCACGATCGTTGGCAGCGGCTGCGTGGTCGGGCCGCAGACGGACATCAACGACTCGACGATCCGCGACGGCGTGCAGATCAAGATGTCGGTCGTCAACGACGCGTTCATCGACGATCAGGCTGCGATCGGACCGTTCGCTTACCTGCGTCCGGGAGCGCGCATCGGCAAGCAGGTCAAAATCGGCGATTTCGTCGAAATCAAAAACGCCTCACTCGACGAAGGTTCCAAGGTGTCGCACCTCAGCTACGTCGGCGACGCGATTGTTGGCAGAAACGTCAACATCGGTTGCGGCGCGATTACGGTCAACTACGACGGCTTTAACAAAAGCGTCACGGAAATCGGCGACGACGCGTTCGTCGGCAGCAACGTCAACCTGATTGCGCCGGTGACGATCGGCAAGGGCGCTTATGTCGTGGCCGGTTCGACGATCACGCATGCGGTCGACGACGGCGATCTGGCGATTGCCCGCGAGCGGCAAACAAATAAGCCGGGTTATGCCGAGAAAATCAAGGCGCGGATGCAAAGGCGCAAGAACCACAAAGGGTAATTCAGGATGAACTTCTCGAGAATGGGCAAACTGTCTAGTAGCGGTTAACTCATTCTTGGGAGGTTCTTTTTTTATGGTGCTGAAATTAAAAGCTGAAGCGCGCGAGGAAGCGACAAGTTCCGAAATCAAGCAGCTGCGCATGAACGGACAGGTGCCGGGCGTCGTCTATGGGAAAAAGGTCGGCAATACGGCCATTGCCATCGATATGAAGGAGCTGCTGCAGCTGCTGCGCAAAAATCCGCACGCGATCATTGAAATGGAGCTTCCGGGCGGCGACAAGCAGCCGGTTATGATCAACGAATTGCAGCGCGACAAGGTGCATCGCACCCTGCTGCACGTCGATTTTCACCAAATCAACATGGACGAGCCGGTGAAAACGGTGGTGGCGCTGGAGTTTACCGGCGACGCAAAAGGCGCGCAGGAGGGGGGCATCGTGCAGGTGCAACTGCATGAGCTGGAGATTCGCTGCTTGCCGCAGCATATTCCCGGCGCGATCCGCGTCGATATCAGCGAGCTGGGTTTGGGTGAGAATCTGCTCGTCTCCCATTTGAGCGTACCGGCGGAGATTGAAGTGAAATCGGACCCGAATGAGTTGGTCGTGACGATTTTGGCGCCGCAAAAAGAAGCCGTGGCCGAAGAGCCTGCCGAGCAGGAGGGCAAAGGCGAGGTATCGGCGGAGAAAAACGGAGCGACAGCCGACGAGGTGGCGGCGGAGGAAACCGTGTAAGCGCAAGCAACGGAGCGCATGAAAAAATAGAGGGGGCCGCTTTCGCAGGAAAGGGCGCCCTCTTTACCTATGTGCAACTCCCGGGACCGACTTGGGGATCAATAGCCGGCCCGAGAGATGAACGTATAAAGAAAGCGGTTGTAAAAAATGTTGTTCACCTTGATGAAATGCGTCGTGTAATATTCGATGAAGCCTATATCCTTGTGTGAATTTTGGTAGTATACTTGGACGGGGACGCAAGCCTCCAGATGATCTTGAAAATGCAAGTCCTGCGTTAGGGTTTGACCGTTATCATACATACGATGGGGATCACCTGCACACTGAATTTTCGGATTTCACTAAGTATGACACGACCAGAAGCAACAACGTTCCATATATTTTTGTAGAAAAGTAAATATTTTTTTAGATTTTTTAATGAAAATTTAATGAAAAGAGGGTAAGGTTTTGAAATGTTTTGTGGGCCTGGGAAATCCAGGAAGACAATACGAGCTGAATCGGCATAACGTCGGGTTTATGGCGCTCGACCGTTTTGCGTCCAAATGGAACTTCGGTTCGTATCAGGCCAAGGGCAAGGGTTTGCTGGCCGAAGGCCATGTAAACGGCAGCAAAGTGTATTTGCTCAAGCCGATGACGTATATGAATTTATCCGGCGAAGCGCTGCGGGCGTTTCTCGATTTTTATAAAGCTGATCTGGCCGATGTGACAATTGTGTATGACGACATGGATACGTCCTTCGGGCAAATCCGGCTGCGTTATCAAGGCAGCGCCGGCGGTCATAACGGCATCAAGTCGATCATTCAGCATACCGGCACGCAGCAGTTCAACCGCATTCGCATCGGCGTATCGCGCCCGGCCCCCGGCTACAATATCGCGGATTATGTGCTGTCGAATTTTAACAAAGAGGAAAACGCGTCGCTCGCTCAGGTGCTCGACCTGGTCGGCGAAGCGATGGCGGCGATGATCGAGCAGCCGTTCGAGAAGACGATGGCGCAGTTTAACAAATAATTGTGTGCAGGGCATGTTTCGTTGGGTGCGCGGCATATTGCTTGCAGTGTTGGCTAATTCTTCAGCAAAGTGGCCATACTACGTGGTAATAGAGCCAACCAAGGAGGCATAAACTATGGCAGTCAAATATATTTGCCGTCATTGTCTGACGTTCATCGGCGAGATCAATCAGGAATCCGTCACGGAGCAGCAGCTCGGTTTCCATTTCTTGACCCCCGAAGAGCGGAGAGATATAATAGCGTATAACGTGGATGGGGACGTTACTGTGAAGGTTGTGTGCGACTACTGCCGCGAGGCGCTGGAAGCCAATCCCGAGCTTTCCCTGCTGGCAAGTCCCTTGCAGTAACCGTCAGTCGTTCGTTTTCCAGAAAACGCGCGCATAGCCTAGGCAAGTATGCCGAGGCTTCTTTTTGTGAGAGGAGTGTAGTTGTTTGCAAGCTTTAATTCAGGCTTTTTCTGCGGATGCCGATTTCCAGACGATTGTGTCCGGTGTTCGTAACGAGATGAAAGAGCAGCTCATCGCCGGGCTCACCGGCTCCTCTCGACAAGTGATGATCGCAACGCTCGCGCGAGAGCTCCAGCGCCCGCTTTTTATAGTTACGCATAACATGTTTTCCGCGCAGAAGATCGCGGAGGATTTGGCGGAAGGCTTGTCCGCCGAGGAAGTGCTGCTGTATCCGTCCCAGGAGCTGCTGGCTACGGAGGAAGCGGCGGCGAGCCCGGAAATGTTGGCGCAGCGCATCGATGTGCTCACCAAGCTGGCGCGCGGCTTCCGCGGCGTTGTGGTGGCGCCGTTCGCGGGCGTTCGCAGGCTGCTGCCGGTCAAGGCGGCGTTCGAGGATGCGCAGCTGCCGATTCGTGTTGGCGACGCGGTGGAGCTGGACGAATTGCTCGTCCGGCTGTCGAGCATGGGCTACGAGCGGGTGGAGCGCGTCGAATCGAAAGGCGAGATGAGCGTGCGCGGCGGGATTCTCGATGTGTATCCGCTGACGAGTGCGTCCGCGATCCGCATTGAGCTGTTTGACGTTGTGGTCGATTCGATCCGTACGTTCGATGTAAGCGATCAGCGCTCGATTGACAAGCTGGAGGCCGTGGAGATTCCGCCGAGCCGTGAAATCCAGGTGGATCGAAAGCGCTTGCACAGCGCGGCTCAGCACGCGTACGAGCTGCTGCAGGCTCAATTGGAGAAGATGAGCGACCGGCAGGCGAAGGAGCGTCTGCTGGAAGGGATTGGCCACGATATCGAGCTGTTGCGGGAAGGGCAGACGTTCCCGGGGATTTATAAATACATGTCGCTGCTGTACACCGAACGGCATACGCTGATGGACTATTTGCCGAAGGATGCCGTGCTGATCATCGATGAGCCGGCGCGGCTGCTGGAAACAGCAAAGCAGTTGGAGCGGGACGAAGCGGAATGGACGATGCACGCGCTGCAGGAGGGCCGCAGCCTTCCGGCGCTGACGCTGTCCAAGTCGTATGAAACCCTGCTGCAGCGGCGGCCTTTTCCCACATTGTACATTTCGCTGTTCTTGCGCCAGGTTCCCGGCATTCAGCCGCAGAACATCGTCAATTTCGTCTGTCGGGTGATGCAGAACTTCCACGGCCAGATGAACCTGCTCAAATCGGAGATGGAGCGCTGGAAAAAGAACGGCAGCAAGGTGCTGCTGCTGGCCAGCGGCGAAGAACGCGTCGAACGGGTCAAGCGCGTGTTCGGCGATTATCAGATCGAGGTGCCGGAGATCATCAACGGCAATTTGCAGTCCGGCTTCGAGCTGCCGTCGATTCATCTTGTCGTTATTACCGAAGGCGAAATTTTTACGCAAAAGCAGCGCAAGGCGCGCAAAGTTGAGAAAAAAATCGAAAACGCCGAGCGCATCAAAAGCTATCAGGAGCTGAAAGTCGGCGATTACGTCGTCCACGTCAACCACGGGATCGGCAAATATGTCGGCATCGGCACGCTTGAGGTCGGCGGGATTCATAAAGATTATTTGCATATTTTATATGCGGGCGGCGACAAGCTGTCCGTGCCGATCGACCAGATCGATCTGATCCAGAAATACGTTGGTTCGGAGGAGAAGGAGCCGAAGGTTTACAAGCTGGGCGGCGCCGAATGGGCCCGCGTTAAAAGCAAGGTCCGCTCCTCCGTCAAGGACATCGCCGACGATTTGATCAAGCTGTACGCCGAGCGCCAGTCGACATCGGGGTACGGTTTCAATACGGACAGCGCTTATCAGAACGAGTTCGAAGCGATGTTCCCGTATGACGAGACGCCGGACCAATTGCGCGCGATCGCCGAGATCAAGAAGGATATGGAGAAGCCGCGGCCGATGGATCGGCTGCTTTGCGGCGATGTCGGCTACGGCAAAACCGAAGTGGCCGTGCGGGCGGCGTTCAAATCGGCCATCGACGGCAAGCAGGTCGCGGTGCTTGTGCCGACGACGATTTTGGCCCAGCAGCACTACGAGACGTTCCGCGAGCGCTTCTCCGGCTATCCGTTCAACATCCAGGTGCTCAGCCGCTTCCGCTCCAAAAAGGAGCAAAACGAGGTCATGAAAGGGGTCAAAAAAGGCACCGTCGACGTCGTGATCGGCACGCATCGACTGTTGTCGCAGGACGTGCAGTTCAAGGACCTTGGCCTCTTGATCGTCGACGAGGAGCAGCGTTTTGGCGTGTCCCACAAGGAAAAGCTTAAACGGCTGAAAACGAATGTCGACGTGTTGACCTTGACGGCGACGCCGATTCCGCGGACGCTGCACATGTCGATGCTTGGCGTGCGCGACTTGTCGGTCATCGAGACGCCGCCGGAGAATCGTTTTCCCGTCCAGACCTATGTCGTGGAATATTCGAACGGGCTTGTCCGCGAAGCGATCGAACGCGAGCTGGCGCGCGAGGGTCAGGTGTATTTCCTGTACAATCGCGTGCAGGGCATTACGCAGATGGCCGACCAGATTGCCATGATGGTCCCGGATGCCCGGGTCACTGTAGCCCACGGCCAGATGGGCGAGCAGGAGCTGGAGAAGACGATTCTCGATTTTCTCGATGGGGAATACGACGTGCTGGTCAGCACCAGCATCATCGAAACCGGCGTCGACATTCCGAACGTCAACACGCTGATCGTGCACGATGCCGACAAAATGGGGCTGTCCCAGCTGTACCAGTTGCGCGGCCGCGTCGGCCGGTCGAACCGGATTGCGTACGCGTATTTCACCTATCAGCGCGACAAGGTGTTGACCGAAGTAGCTGAAAAAAGGCTGCAGGCGATCAAAGAGTTTACAGAACTGGGATCAGGGTTTAAAATTGCCATGAGGGATTTGGCCATCCGCGGTGCCGGCAATCTGCTGGGCGCGGAGCAGCATGGTTTCATCGCTTCTGTCGGTTTTGACCTGTATTCGCAGATGTTGGCTGAGGAAATCGCCAAGCGCAAGCAGGAAATCACCGGCGAGGAAGCGCTGCCGGAGCCGGAATGGATGACGCAGATCGACATTCAGCTTGATGCGTATCTGCCGTCCGATTACATTTACGACAGCATGCAGAAGATTGAAATTTACAAGAAAGTGGCGGCCATTCGCACGCTGGAGGAGGCGGACGATCTGCATGAGGAGCTGGTTGACCGCTTTGGCGATCCGCCGCCTGCCGTCTTGAATTTGCTGGCCGTTGCCCGGATGAAAGTATATGGTTCGCATTACCGCATTGAAACCATCAGTCAAAAGGGGGACGATTATCAGATCAAGGTGCATGCCGATCAGAACGATAAGCTGGACGGACAGAAGTTGTTCTCCCTGTCGAACCGTTTTGAAGGTCGAATCAAGCTTGTAGCCGGATCGCAGATTACAGTGCTCGTCCGCTGCAAGGGATTGAAGCCGGAAGCCGCCATCGATATGGTCGAGCAGTTTTTGGTACACTACAAACAGGCTTTGAAAACGAAGGGAGAATTGCAGGATGTTGCAAAATAAAATGTTGGGTAAAAAATGGGCGCTGGCCGTCGTGGCGCTGCTGCTCGCGGTATCGGTGCTCAGCGCCTGCGGCAAGAAAAAAGAAGAGGCGGGCGCGACCGGCGACGTGATCGCGACCTATAAGGATAACGGCAAAGTTACGCGCACCGAATACGACACGTTCGTCAACGTCAACAAGCTGTTCAGCCCGCAGCTCGCGCAATATTTGACCGACCCTGCCTACCAGCAGGAACTGCTCAAGCAGCTGATCACGTTCAAAATCTTGTCGGCGCGCGTCGACGACAAGGTGAAAGCCGACGCCGACACGAAAATCCAGGATCAAATGACCCAACTCAAGGATTATTTGAGCAAAATGGAAGGCGGCATGGACAAGCAGTTGCAGGATAACAATATCCAATTGGCGGATATTGAAAATCTGCTCAAGCTGAGCTTTTATTCCATGATGGGACTGGAAAGCAAAGTGACGGACGATCAAATTCAGAAATCATACGACGAGCAAGCCGCTCAACATGCGTTTGATACCGTGACCGTCAGCCATATCCTGATCAGCTTGAAGGATGCGGCGACGCAGCAGGACCTGCGCACGAAAGACGAAGCGCTGGCCCGGGCCAAAGAAGTGAAGGATAAGCTGGATAAAGGCGGAGATTTCGCGGCGCTGGCCAAAGAATATTCCGACGATCCGGGTTCCAAGGATAACGGCGGCACTTACAAGGATGCGGACCCGAACCAATGGGTGCCTGAATTCAAGCAAGCGGCGCTCACCCTGCCGCTGAACACGGTCAGCGATCCGGTGGAGTCGTCTTACGGCTACCATGTCATGAAGGTGGAAGCTCGTACGTCCAAGCAGTTGGACGAAGTGAAGGATCAAATCAAATCGGCGCTGGCGCAGCAAGCGTTGAGCGACTTTGTGGCGGGCGAGCTGCCTGGCCTGATTGAAACGAACACGTTGCCGACGCCAACGCCGATTCCATCGGCCGCGCCGGAAGCAAACCCTGCGGAAGGCGCATCGCCGGCTGCAGAAGCGACTCCTGCGGCAAGCCCGGCTGCTTCGCCGGCCGCACAATAAGCAGTAAGAACTTACCAGGGTGCCCGATTCCGGGCATCCTGTTTTTATTTGTTATTTCAGGGCAATATAAAACCAGCGGCGGCAGACGCTCCTCAACACGGTTACATACACATCCCCAGGAGCAGCATCTGCATAGAAATTTGGGAAGCGTAGAATACTATGGGTAGAATTCGAGTTCCCTTCCATTCCCGGAATATGAGATTTCATGCTCCAGTCGTATCTAATTCTTCAGAGGAAAGCGAGGCATCTAGAGGTATGAAAGCAACTGGAATAGTCCGTCGGATAGATGATTTAGGGAGAGTCGTAATTCCCAAGGAAATACGGCGAACGCTTCGCATACGCGAAGGAGATCCTTTGGAAATATTCGTGGATCGAGACGGGGAAGTCATTCTGAAGAAATATTCGCCAATCGGCGAGCTTGGCGATTTTGCCAAGGAGTATGCGGAATCGTTGTTTGAGAGCACCAATCATATCACCATTATTTCCGACCGCGATACCGTCATTGCCATGGCGGGCGGCTCGAAAAAAGATTATTTGGAGAAGTCGATCGGCATGCTGGTGGAAACGTGCATGGAGAACCGCAAAGCTGCTCTGGAGAGCAACTCCGGCTCGTACGAGATCATCAAGGATGCAACCGAGACGTACAGCTCCTACGTCATTGCGCCGATTGTCGCCGGCGGCGACCCGATCGGTTCGGTGATCCTGATCAGCAAGGATGAAAACGTCAAGATGGGGCAAATGGAAATGAAAATGGTTGAAACCGCTGCGGGCTTTCTGGCCAAGCAGATGGAGCAATAAGCGCGCGGCCCACAGCCGCGCGATACTCAAGCTTCCTTGCAAGAGCGTTCCGCTCTGCAAGCGAAGCTTTTTTTGTCGGCGGCGCGCGAATTCGCTATAATAAGGCGTATCGATGGGAACATGGACGAAACAGGAAGGAGCTGCTGCTTATGCCGGATGCGAAGCGCAGCGGCGGTGGTGGAACGACGGGGTCGGATGGGCGTGCGTGCGGCTTGTCGGCTGGGTCGGATGCGGCGTTTGGTGGTGGAGCAGGAGCGGAAGCGGGTGCGTCGAGGTGTGCGGATAGCTTGCCGACTGGGCCGGATGCGGAGTTTGGTGGCGTGAAGGTGGCCGGAGGTTGTTTGGAGGAGCGCGCTGCATACGGTTTGCTTGGGGAAGCCGGGCCGGTTGACGAAGCGGCCTTCGGGAGTTTTTCGAGGCAAGCTGAACGTAGCGAGCCGTTGTCGGACGGCAGTTGCGACGCGGGGGCGGCCGATCTGCCGGAGGGCGGCGGCATAAAGGCAGAGGGGGAAGCGGCGGGCGAGTGCGTTATCGTTGCGGATGGCGTGGCTGCTGCAGAGCGGGGAAATGGGACGGCGATCACAGCGGCCGGGGAGCGGTCCGGGTCGTCTGCGGGTCGAGGCGGTTCGGCGCTGCTGCAAGGAGCCGCTTTGCTGGGGGTAGCGGCCGTGATCTCCAAGCTGCTGGGCACGCTGCAAAAAATCCCTTTGCAAAATCTTGCCGGCGACGGCGCATTTGGCATATACAGCGCGGTGTATCCGTTCTATACACTGATTTTGTTTTTGACGACCGCCGGATTTCCGATTGCCGTCTCCAAATTTGTCTCCGAGCGGCTGGCCCTTGGGGACCGCAGCGGAGCCAACCGGGTTGTTGGCGTATCGTCGGTTGTGCTTGGTGCAGCGGGACTCGTCAGCTTTGCGCTCGTATACGGCGGAGCGGGACGCATCGCCGGCTGGATCGGCATCGCGCAAACTGAGGAAGCCGTGCGCAGCGCGGCGTTTGCTTTGCTGGTCGCGCCGCTGCTTGCTGTGCTGCGCGGCTATTTCCAGGGCTGCCAGACGATGGTGCCAACAGCCGTATCGCAGGTGGCCGAGCAGCTTGTCCGCGTGCTGACGATGATCGGGCTGCTGCTCTATTTGCTGGCCGAACATGCGTCTACCGGACGAATCGCCGCCGGCGCGACATTCGGCTCCGTCGCCGGCGCGCTCGCCGGCCTGCTCGTGCTGCTGCCGTATTGGCGGCGCGACCGGACCGCGCGCCGCGGTGCGGGAGCGGCGGACGGAGGGAATCACGGCATATCGGGAACGGACGATAAGGCTGTTGTGACGAGAACGGGCGATATTGCAGGCGCGGATGGAAGTGTGCCGGGAGAAGATAGCGCGGCTGTTGTGGATGGCAGGGCGATGGGAGCCGGTAGCGAGGTCGGGGCGATCGGGTTAGCGGCCGGAGTGAATAGTGCGGTCGCTGTGGATCGAAAGACGAAGGGAGCCGGTAGCGGGGTTGGAGCGATGGGGTTGGCGGCCGGAGCGAAGCCGCAGGATGTGGGCCTCACTCGCTGGCAGTGGGCGAGGCGCATCGCTGCCTACGCGCTGCCGGTGGCGCTTGGCACCATCGTCGTGCCGATTCTGACGCTTGTCGACACGTTTACGATGCCGCGGCTGTTGGAGAGCGCCGGGCTGGGCGAAGTCGAGGCGATGCGCCAATTCGGGCTGTACAACCGCGGTTTGCCGCTTGTCCAGCTCGTCGTGCTTATCGCCTCGTCGATGTCGGCGGTGCTCGTGCCGGCCATCGCCGAAGCGAAGCTGCGCGGACAGGCCGATCTGGTGCGGGCGCGCGCCGAGACGGCGCTCCGGCTCGCCTGGCTGATCGGCCTGCCCGCCGCCTGCGGCCTGGCTGTGGCCGCAGGGCCGATCAACGTGATGCTGTACCGGACCAGCGAAGGCTCCGCCACGCTGGCCCTGCTCGCCATCACGGCCCTGCTCAGCACGCTGAACGCCGTCACGGCCAGCGTGCTGCAAGGCGCCGGCGCGATCCGCACGCCGGCGTTCAACCTGCTCATTGCCGCCGCGCTCAAGGCGCTCGGCAATGCAGCGCTCATGCCCCGCTGGGGCATCGAAGGCGCCGCGCTCAGCGCGGTTATCGCCTTCGCCGCAGCCGCGGGGCTGGGCACGGTGCAGGCGGCACGCTGCACCGGAGCCCGGCTGGCGCTGCGCCGCCACGCCGCAGGGCCGCTGCTCGCGGCGGCCCTGATGGGCGCGCTGCTCGCAGCGCTGCAACTGGCAGCCCGGCCGGCGTTGGCCGGGCTGGGCGTGCCCCCGCGATGGGCGTACAGCGCCATCGCGCTGATCAGCGTAGCCGGCGGCGCGGCCGTCTACGCGCTGGCGCTGCTGCGCAGCGGAAGCGTCAGCAGCCAGGACCTGCAGCTGCTGTCCCCGCAAACGCGCAAGCTCATCCCGCTTTTGATCAAATACAAGCTGTTGCCGCCGGAAAAGCCGGCCGCGCAGCATCAAGGAGGTATACACCGATGACCGCCATAACCGCCACGATTACCGTACTCGGTTTGGGCACGGGAGACGAAGATCAACTGACACTCGGCGCGTGGAGAAAGCTGCAAGCCGCCGCCAAGGGCGAAATCACCCTCTACCTGCGCACGGCCGATCATCCGATGGTTCGTCTGCTGGAGAGCCAATCCATCCCCTATGCCACATTCGACGAGGTGTACACCGCGCATGAGCGCTTTGAGCAGGTGTATGAGACGATTGCCGACCGGCTGCTGGAGCTGGCGGCCAGCGAGAGCCGGGAGGTCGTCTATGCCGTGCCGGGCCATCCGATGGTTGCGGAATACACGGTGCAACTGCTGCGGCAGCGCTGTCCCGAGCAAGGCGTCAACTTGCGGCTGATGGGCGGCGAAAGCTTTTTGGATCAGGTATTCCTGAGCTTTGGTTTTGACCCGATCGACGGGTTTCAACTGCTCGACGCCACCAGCCTGAGCCGTTACAGCTTGAATCCGCAAATGCACACGGTCATCGGACAGGTGTATGACCAGTTGACCGCTTCGGAGGTGAAATTGACGCTGATGGAAGCATATCCCGATGATTGCCGCGTTGTCGTCGGCCACTCGCTTGGCGTTGCCGGGGCGGAAGCCATCGTGGAAGTGCCGCTGCATGAGTTGGATCACGTCAAGGACTTCGGCAACCTCTCGCTGGTGTGGGTGCCGCGCGCCGAACGCGAGACGACGGCCCATACCCGCACTTTCGGCCGGCTGCACGAAATCGTGCAGGTGCTGCGCAGCCCCGAGGGCTGTCCATGGGACCGCGAGCAGACGCATGCCAGCTTGCGCAAAAACCTGATCGAAGAAACGTACGAGGTGCTGGAGACGATCGACGACGACGACCCGGATGCGATGTGCGAGGAGCTGGGCGACCTGCTGCTGCAAGTTATGCTGCACGCGCAGATGGAAGAGGAGATCGGCACGTTCTCCGTCTATGACGTCATCGCCGGGCTGAACGACAAGCTGGTGCGCCGCCATCCGCACGTCTTCGGCGAGAACAAGGCCGGCAGCGCCGACGAAGCGCTCGTCAACTGGAATGAGATGAAAGCCGAGGAGAAGCGCAAGAAGGGCATCGACACGAAGCAGCTGTCCGTGCTGGCCGGTGTGCCGCGCGATTTGCCGGGGCTGATGAAGGCGTACAAGCTGCAGAAAAAAGCGGCCACCGTCGGTTTTGACTGGTCGGACGTGGGCGATGTGATCGCCAAAATCGAAGAGGAGCTGCAAGAGCTGCGCGAGGCGATGGCCAGCGGCGGCGACGAGGAACGGCTGGACGAGCTGGGCGACCTGCTGTTTGCCGCGGTCAACCTGGCGCGCTTCCTCAAACTCGACCCCGAAGAGGCAATTGGCCACACGAACCGCAAGTTTGTGCAGCGTTTTACCCACATCGAAGAAAGCCTGCGTTTAAGAGGACGCACATTTGAGCAGACTGATTTACCGGAGCTGGAAATGTATTGGCAAGAGGCGAAAAAAAGTTCTAAAAATTAACGGATGTCAGAAGGAATTTGCCCCGCAAGCAAGAATACATAGTTCTGTGTCTGAAACACATTAGGAGGTAAGAAAACCCAATGAACAAAACTGACTTGATCAACAACATCGCAACGAAAAGCGGCCTGACCAAAAAAGACGTAGAAGCTGTGCTTAACAGCTTTTTGGGCGAAGTCACCGAGGCGCTTTCGAGCGGAGATAAAGTACAACTGATCGGCTTCGGCACGTTCGAAACCCGCAAGCGTTCCGGCCGTACGGGCCGCAACCCGCAAACCGGCACGTCGATCACGATTCCCGAGTCCAAGGTTCCTGCCTTCAAAGCGGGCAACAAGCTTAAAGACGCCGTAAAATAATGCGACTCGACAAGTTTTTGAAAGTATCCCGGCTGATCAAGCGGCGCACCGTTGCCAAGGATGTGTCCGATCAGGGGCGTGTCTGGATCAACGGCCGCGATGCCAAACCCAGCACGGCGGTCAAGGTCGGCGACGAGCTGTCGATCCAGTTCGGGCAAAAGAAAGTGACCGTCCGCGTTGAAGCGTTGGCGGAATCGACCCGCAAGGAAGATGCCGCGAAGATGTACACGCTGCTGCGGGAAGAAGCGTATCAAGCTGAATAACGACGGCAAAGAGGCTAAGCGATTAGTCTCTTTTTGTTGTTCTAAATTCGGACATCCCTCCATATCGTAGTGGTAGATGAAGGAGGGGTACATGCTATGATCGATCCCGCGAAAATGAAGCGGCAAGAAATGAAGATGCTCAACCGCAAGCTCCTGGAGATTTCGGGCGTGCTCAACGTGGAAAGCTTCGACAGTGAAGAGTTCCTCCTTGAAACGGAGTGCGGCTTTCTGATGATCAAGGGGCAAAATTTGCACATCAAAAATTTAAGCCTGGATCAAGGCTTAGTCGCCATTGAAGGAACGGTCAATGAACTCGCTTATGTAGACGGAAACTCCCCGGAGAAATCCAAGGGATTTTTAGGTAAGCTGTTCAAGTGACCCTGAACGTACAATTTTATACGATCTTTATGATGTTCTGCAGCGGGATCGCGCTTGGCACGTTGTTTGACATGCTGCGGGTTTTATCCGGCAAGCTGCGGCTGCCGCGCTGGACGATTCCGCTCGTAGACGTCCTGTTCTGGATTGTGGCGACAATCCTTGTGTTCCGCGCTTTGGTGCACAGCAATGACGGGCAGTTGCGGGTGTTCGTTTTTTTGGGCATCGGCATTGGCATCTGCTTTTATTTTGCTCTCCTGAGCGTGTGGGTGATCCGGCTGACACTCGTGCTGGTGCGCGTGGTGGTGGCCTTGTACCGGTTCCTGCGCCGGACGGTGGAGCTGCTGATCGTCAAACCGCTGATCGGCTTATACAAGCTGTGCGTGCTCATTTTAGGTTTTTTAGCGGCAGTAGCTATATTCCTGTATAAAATTGTGATACAATTGCTTTATCCTGTGTGGAGACTGCTCCTCTGGATGATTCGGCCTTTGCGAAGATGGTTCGCGCTTCCGGTTTGGCTTACACGGCTTGGCTCGCGCATCGCGGCGCTCTATCGCAAATTATTTTCGAAGAACTAGGAGGCTTTCCGTCCGATGCACGCTCACGCACCCCAATCTTCCGCCAAGCGCAGCGCCAAGAGCAACACCAAGAAGGGCTCCAAACGCAGAATCCGGTTCCTGATGGTCGTTCTTTTGTGCTTTATGAGCTGGGCCGGTGTTACGGTCTGGGATCAGTTCGGCAAGCTTCACGACAAGAGCGATGTGGTCAGCGGCCTTGAAGAGCAGTTGGCGCAAGCCAAGAAGGTCAATGAGGATACGAAGCGAGAGATTCGCCGCTTGAACGACAACGAATATCTTGAGCAAATCATTCGCCGGGATATGCATTATAAGAGGACGGGCGAGACGGATCTGACGATGCCCAAAGCGGCTCAATAGCCGGCTGTTTGCTCCGCGAACACCTTGTTGACCGCGATATCGCCATCGGTTATAATCGGCGTAGCCAGTGTTTTCAACATTTTAAGGGAGGAACATTTTACTTTATGGCAATTGAAGTGGGCACCAAGCTAGAGGGAAGAGTGACAGGGATTACTCACTTTGGAGCATTCGTCGAGCTTGCAGAAGGAGTTACCGGTCTTGTTCACATCTCAGAGATTGCAGACAATTATGTGAAAGATGTCAATGACCACTTGAAGCTGGACGATAAAGTTCTGGTTAAAGTGATTAACGTGGACAAGGATGGAAAGATCGGATTATCGATCAAGCAGACGGTTGATAAGCCTGTTGAGGAAAGACCTGCTCGACCTGATAGACAAGGTGGCGGCTATCAAGGACGCCCCCCTGGCGACCGTGGCGGTTTCTCTGGCGGCGGTGGCGGAAGACCTGGCGGCGATCGCGGCGGTTTCAATCGCGGCGGCGACCGTGGCGGACGCGGCGGCTTCAAACCGCAAGGCCCGAAACATGTTACGTTCGAAGATAAAGTGTCCCGTTTTCTCAAAGACAGCGAGGAGCGGATTTCTTCGCTGAAGAAGAATACCGAATCCAAACGCGGCGGCCGCGGTGGCCGCAGAGATTAATATACAGATCCGACAATGAACCACATAGCCTGCGGGCTATGTGGTTTTTTGCTGCCGCCGCGCGCGATTTACGGCGCAATCGACACAGATTTACGGGAATCCCCCGCATATGCGGGCGCCAGCGCCGCGCGAAGCGACGCCGGAGTGGGTGAAGAGAGCGGTTTAAGCAAAGCGGGGCAAGGCTTCGACGCTGCTGACAAAAGCCACCGGACGTGTCGGAAATTACTTGGAATCTACCAACTCATTCTGACAAACTTTCTGCTAGATTGTCCTTATAATAGAGACACCAAGGACGAATAGGAAAGGTGTTGACGAGATGCAAAGAAGAAGTATGGCTGCAACGATCGGGGGACACTGGTCGGGGTTGCGGCAAAAGGCGGCAGCGGGCGTGCGCAGCGCGGCAGTGGAAAATCGGTGGGTGCAAGCTTTCGTCGCCCGCAAATGGGCGATGCTGCTGGTCGCCATGGGATTTCTGCTCGGCCGGGCGATGATTCTGGAACAGCTTTCGCCGTTTGGCCTCGCGTTTTTTGCCGTCATGTACTTCACCCGCAAGGATCTGCTGCCATGGATTGGCGTTTCCTTATTTGCCGGCAGCTTGCTGGCCGTGCAATCGCATGCCGGGTATTTGGCTACGGAGATGGTAGTGTTTTTGCTTGTGCAAAAGGCGATGAACAAGTTTGAGCGGTCGGAACTCAGTTCGGCCCCGCTGATCGTGTTTGGTTCGACGGCGCTGGTGCAAATGTTCGCGCAGCTGGTGCAATCAAACCTCACCTGGTATTCCGGCATGATGATTGCCGTCGAGTCGGTGCTCAGTCTGGTGCTGACGCTGATCTTCATTCAAGCGCTGCCCGTGTTTACGTTAACCCGCAAAAACTATCATTTGAAACATGAAGAAATCATTTGTTTGATTATTTTGCTCGCTTCGGTGATGACGGGAACGGTGAGCTGGCAGATCGGGCCGGTGACGGTGGAGCATACGTTGTCGCGTTACTTGATTTTGTTGTTTGCTTTGGTGGGCGGAGCGCCGTTTGGGGCGTCGGTCGGGGTGATTACCGGATTGATCCTGAGCCTGGCCAACAGCAGCGCGATTTATCAAATGAGCTTGTTGGCCTTTGCCGGCATGTTGGCCGGACTTCTGCGCGAGGGCAATCGGCTGGCGGTGGCGTTTGGCATGTTGCTGGGCTCGTCGATCCTGTCGGTGTATATCGGCGGCGGGACGGATATGATCAACTCGACCTGGGAATCGCTGGCCGCCGTGGCGATGTTCCTGCTGACGCCGCGCAGTCTGGTGCAGACATTGGCCAAATACGTGCCGGGCACGCAGGAGCATCTGAAATCGCAGCAGGATTACGCGAAGCGGGTGCGCGATATTACGGCCGGCAGGGTGCAGCAGTTCTCGGAAGTGTTCCGCCAGCTGTCGCGCAGCTTCAAGCAGTTGACGAGCCATCCGGTGGAAGCCCGCAAGGAGGAAGAGGTTGGACATTTCATGAACGCCGTGGCGAATAAAACTTGCGAGACGTGCTGGAAGAAGCAGCAGTGCTGGGATGCAAAGTTTTATCAGACGTATACGTTTATGACGAATGTGATGACGACGTTGGAGACGCAGGAAGATCTGGAGAAACGCGACATTCCGCAGGAGTGGAAAAAGGCATGTGTGCGCGCCGACCAGGTGCTTGAGGTGATGAAGCAGCAGTATGGCTTGTACCAAAATGATCAGCATTGGAAAAAGCAAATTCTCGACAGCCGCCAACTTGTTGCCGATCAGCTTTCGGGCGTGTCGCAGGTGATGGAAGACCTGGCGAAAGAAATCAAGCGCGAGGGCCAGGAGCTGTTCCTGCAGGAAGAGCAAATCCGCCAGGCGCTGGAGGAGCTGGGGTTGTCGATTCAGAGCATCGATATCATCAGCCTTGATGAAGGCAATGTGGAAATCGAAATCGTGCATTCGTATACGAAAGGTTTTGATGAGTGTCGGAAAATTATCGCGCCGTTGCTCAGTGAAATTCTGGGCGAACATGTTGCAGTGAAAAAAGAAGAAATGCTTGATCGCGGCGACGGCTACAGCACGGTGACGTTTGGCTCGGCCAAGGAGTTCGAGATCGAAACCGGCGTAGCGGGAGCGGCCAAAGGCGGCGATCTGCTGTCCGGCGACAGCTTCAGCACGGTTGAGCTTGGCAATGGCAAATTCGCCGTAGCCTTGAGCGACGGTATGGGCAACGGCGAACGGGCGCGGGCGGAGAGTTCGACGGCGCTGACGATTTTGCAGCAGCTGCTGCAGTCCGGCATGGACGAGAAGCTGGCGATCAAATCGCTCAATTCGGTGCTGATGCTCCGTTCGCCGGACGAGATGTACGCGACTGTGGATATGGCGCTGATCGATATGTACAGTGCGAATACGACGTTTATGAAAATCGGTTCGATTCCGAGCTTTATCAAGCGCGGCGGCGAGGTGTTGTCGATTTCCGCGAACAATTTGCCGGTTGGCATCGTGCAGGACATCGACGTGGACCTGATTTCGATTCCGCTGCAATCCGGCGATATCGTCGTGATGATGACGGACGGCATTTATGACGCTCCCGGCCATGCGGTCAATAAGGAGCTGTGGATGAAGCGGATGCTGCAGGAAATTGAAACGAATGATCCGCAGGATTTCGCCGATTGCTTGCTGGAGCGGATTTTCCGCTATCATCACGGCGAGATTCAAGACGACATGACCGTTGTTGTGGCGCGGGTCGAGCGGCATCAGCCGGAGTGGGCGACGTTCCGTTGGCCGGGCTTCACTCGTCTGGAGCGTCCGAAGACGGTAAGCTAGGGCGCCGTGCATGTGGCGCGAACGGGTTCGAACGTTTTGTGCCGTAGCGGGGCTAACCCTAAAGCGATGCCAAAATTGTGGCCTGTTCTCAAATGACCTCATGCTCTGCTGCAGTAGCGGCGGCTGTTGAGGTTTTTTTGAGTTTGTTGACGCGCATACCGCGGTGGGCCAAGCCGTGCGCATGGTGCCGTACGGAGATTGGCCAGCCGCCGTACACATGATGCCGCCCGGGCCTGCCAGCCGCCGTACGGCCGGCACCGCGCGCCGGAGTCGCGTGCCGTCATCGGATCACGTGGACGGCGACGTCCGCTTGCACCGCCGACCAGGCTTTGTCCGCGGTCAGCGCCGGCGCGCGCAGCTGCTGCGCCAGGCTCAGGCAGGCCCGGTCGCCTAGCGACAGGCCGAGCATGCGGGTGGCCGCGCGCAGCCGCCCGGCCCGGCGAGCTTGCGCCGCGTCAAAGTCGACGATATCGACGGCCATGCTGCCGATCACCTCGTCCGCGACATCGGACGGGACGCCGGCATCGCACAGCTTGCCGTGAACTTCCGCGGCGTTGACCGCGCTCATGACGGCGCGGCTTGCTTGCATCGCTGCCAGCACGGTGCCGCTGCCCGGCTCCTCGCCGAGCAAAGCGAGCACGGCCGAGGCGTCCAGGACGATGATCTCACTCATACGTCTCGCTCCTTCGTTCAGCAATCAGCTCGCCCGACAGCGAGCGGTTCTTGGGCATATACTGGCTCAGTCGCTGCTGAGCGTAACGTACGGCTTGCGTTTTGCTGTATATACGAATTTCTTCGCCTTCCAGACGGAGGATGACCTCATCGCCGATTTGCAGCCCGAGTTTTTTGCGGAAATCGTGCGGCACCACAATGCGTCCGCCTTCCGACAGTTTCGCTGACACTTCTTCATTCATTTGTCATCTGCTCCTTTTATGACATCATTCACAATCATGACATTATTTTACCACACTCCCTCCCCCATTTCCATTATTTTTCTCCTCTCGATTAAACACTCTTTCAATTGGCAATGCTAGAAAAGAAGTCGCTAGAAAGCCATTTATTTTTATTCGTTTTCCAAGTTTGCCAAGGGGGTTATGGGAATGATGCAGCAAATTTTATTGATTACGGATGGATGCTCGAATGTGGGGGTAAGCCCGGTGATTGCCGCCGCGCAGGCGAAGACGGAGGGAGTTGCGGTCAACGTAATCGGGGTCATCGATCAAGGTGAGCTCGGCGTGCTGGGCACGGAGGAGATTCGCGAGATTGCCGCAGCCGGAGGCGGGATGCACCGCATCGTGCATTCGCGTCAACTGTCGCAAACGGTGCAGATGATGACTCGTCGTACAGTGACGCATTCGATTCAGGAGGCTGTTGGCAAGGAACTGCGCCAGATTTTGGGACATGCGCAGCTGGAGCAATTGCCGCCCGGCCAGCGGGCCGAGGTCGTTCAAGTGATTGACGATATGAGCGAAACGTCGTCGCTGCGGGTAGCGCTGCTGATCGATGCGAGCGCCAGCATGAAGCCGAAGCTGCCAGCCGTGCGCGAAGCGATTCATGACTTGCTGCTCAGCCTGCGGGCGCGGGCCGGCACCAGCGAGTTGGCCGTTTTGCATTTTCCGGCCACGCGTGCCGGCGGGGATGACGCCGAGATTGACCTCGATTGGACAAATGAGCTTGCAAATCTCGACAAGATGTTCTATAAAATAAACATGAAGGGTACGACACCGACAGGTCCGGCGTTGCTGCGGACGCTGCAGTTGGTCACGGACAAGTCGTTTGCACAGACAACCGGGGATGGGATGCTGAGTGACTACGTGGTATGAAACCGCCTTTCGGCCGGGATCGCAGGTTCGGGGCAAATGGAACGGCCATGTGTATACGGTGGAAAGAATGCTCGGCGCCGGCGCCAACGGTTTGGTTGTGCTGGTTCGCAAGGGCAGGTTTAAATACGCGCTGAAGGCCGGTTTCGAAACGGTTGATCATCAGTCCGAAATCAACACGCTGCGCAAGCTGTCGCGAACGGAGACCTCGTTCAAAAATTTTTTGGTCGACGTTGACGATTTGATTGTGGACGGCAAAGAAATCCCGTTTAGCGTGATGCGTTACATAGAAGGTATGAATCTGTCCCAGTTTCTGCAGAAGAACGGGAGGGACTGGATTTACGTGATCGGCGGCAAGCTGCTGAAACGGCTGACGGAACTGCACCAAAGCGGATTTATTTTCGGCGATCTGAAGATTGAGAACATGCTGGTAGCGGGTTACGGCGATGTCGAATTGGTCGATTTCGGAGGCGTGACGCCAAAGGGCCGGGCGATCAAGCAACTGACGGAAGTGTACGACCGGGGATTCTGGATGGCGGGCGAGCGGGTGGCCGATGAAAGCTACGACCTGTTTTCGTTTGCGATCCTGCTGTTAAAAGCGTTGGATAGTAAAAATCGCTTCGCCAGTTTCTTGCAGACGCTGCCGCAAACGCGCGATATGGAGCAGTTGTATGCAATGATCAGCGAGAACCCGGTCGCCGCTCAGCTGTCCCCGTTTTTACGCAAGGCGCTGCAGGGACAAATCGCCACTTCGCAGGAGGCTTGCCTGCTGTGGAGATCGATCGTGTACCACAAGGACATCAAGCGCCGCTTGCCGTCCCCGCCGCTGCCGTGGCTCAAGATTTGCTTTGCTGCTTCATTATTGATTTTTGGCGCGACGCTCTATATTTATTGGTAGAGCCGCAACGCGCGCAAGAAAGGACGGGCCATGGCTGCACCGTTGCTCGCCGTTGTGGAACGGCACTTGTTGGACAGACAGTTTATCAACCGGGGAGATGCCGTTGTTGTCGCCGTTTCGGGGGGACCCGATTCCGTGACGCTGCTGCATATCCTTTTTTTGCTTTCCGGGCGTTACGGCTGGAGGTTGGTCGCCGCTCACGTGAACCATCGGTTCCGCGGGGCGGAATCGGACCGCGAAGCGGCGTTTGTTGCGGATTTTGCTGCAAAGCTGGGGCTGCCCTGCCGTATTGCAACCATCGACGTGCCCGCTTTTATTGAAGAAACGGCGCTGAACGCGCAGACGGCGGCCCGGATCAAGCGGTACGCTTTTTTGCACGAGGTTGCCGCGGAATTTGGCGCTGCGCGCATTGCGCTCGCTCATCATGCCGACGATCAGGCCGAGACGCTGGTGATGCGGATTTTGCGCGGTACGGGGCCGACGGGACTGGCCGGGATGCCGGAACGCCGGTGGGAAAAAAAAGTGGAACTCATTCGACCTTTACTACGTATATACAAATCAGAACTTTTGCATTACCTCGCTGAGCACGATTTGCCTTATTGTCTGGACAGCAGCAACGACGAGCGCAAATACTTCCGCAATCGGGTCCGGCATGACGTCATGCCGGCGCTGCGCGCATACAACGACCAGTTCCCTGAAGCGCTCTTGCGGCTAAGCGAGATGATGCGGGCGGAGAACGATTACATGGACAGGTCTGCCGAGCGCGTATTCCAAACGGTTGTAAAGCCGCTGCCGGATGGCTGCCGGATGCGGCGCAGCGATTTCGTCGAACTCCACCTTGCTTTACAAAGGCGATTGATTAAACTAATATTAACTTATCTGTCATGGCCTATGGAAAGTATTGACTTTGCCTGCATGGAGCGGATGCGGCTTGCAATGGCGCAGCAGCGCCCGGCCAACGCTTTGATCGTGGTGCAGGAAGGGCTGGCGGTTGTCAGGGAGTATGGCGAGGTGTTCGTGCGGACAGCCTTTGCGAAGCCCGAACCTTTTGCTTATGAGTTGACAGCCGGCAGTGGAGAACTGCGCATCCCCGAGTCGGAAGCCGTCATCAGTTGGGAGCTGACCGGGCCGGAAGCGTTCTCTGGCAAGCCGTCTGCGGACGAGGCGTTGTTCGACGCCGAATTGCTGGCATGGCCGCTTGTGCTCAGGAGCAGGCGCGATGGCGATCGCATAGCCCCGTATGGTTTAAACGGAAGTAAAAAAGTAAAAGATATGTTCATTGATGCGAAGCTTCCGCCAAGCACTCGCGACCGGACACCGCTGCTGGTGGACGGGGCGGGACATGTGTTGTGGATTGCCGGGTTCCGGCGTTCGCGCCACGCAGCGGTCACAGAGCGGACTCGCCAGATCCTGCGGTTGACGGTTGCCCGGCATCCGGCGTTGTAATTTTGACCCGGTTAGAATGTAAATTTATAAGGATTCATAATATATTCTAGGAGGTTCATCTTGCACAGCGACATTCAGGAAGTGCTTTACAGCGAGGAGCAAATACAGGAGAAGATCAAGGAAATGGGCGAGCTTATCTCTGCTGACTACGAGGGTCGAACTCCGCTGGTTATTTGCGTGCTGAAAGGCGCAGTTGTGTTTATGGCCGACCTCATCAAGCGGGTCAAGGTTCCGCTGGAGATCGATTTTATGGCTGTTTCGAGCTACGGCGCGTCGACCAAATCCTCAGGCGTCGTCAAGATCATCAAGGATCTGGATGTACCCGTTGAAGGCCGCCATATCATTATTGTGGAAGACATCATCGACAGCGGTCTTACGCTGAGTTACTTGATAGATGTGCTGGAAAGACGGAATGCGTTATCGATTTCCGTAGCTGCCTTGTTTAACAAGCCGGCCCGCAGAACGGTCGAACTCGAACCGGACTACTCGGGTTTTATCCTCCCGGACGAATTTGTCGTCGGTTACGGGCTGGACTTCTCAGAGAGATACCGAAATCTCCCTTACATCGGTATTTTGAAGCCGGAGGTCTACACCCGCTAGGCACACATCGGTGCGGCCTGTCCCATGCCGTTTTTGTGATGCCCGAGAAGGATGTGCTGATAATAATAAAACTGCACCGTTTGAGAGGAGGTCGGGGATGAATCGGATTATCCGGAATACCGGTTTTTATTTGCTTATTTTTTTGGTGACTGTCGGTATCGTTCACTTTATTAGTACCCAAAACGACCAGAAGGATGTTATTACGTACGACAAGTTCCGTCAGGCCGTTTTGGACAAAAATGTGGATTCCGTCACGTTGAAGTTTGACGGCTATACGTATCTGGTGACAGGGAAATATAAAAATCCTCCAAGTCCCGAAAAGCAAAATTTCGTAAGCCGCGCCCCATTTGACGAAAAAGTCGTGTCGCTGATCGAAGCCAACTCGGTTCCGAAGGAAGCTTACGAGAAAATGGAAGGCGATAGCGTCTGGATCAGCTTCCTGACGTCGATTATTCCATTTGTGATCATCTTTATCCTGTTCTTCTTCCTGCTGAATCAAGCGCAGGGAGGCGGCGGCAAGGTGATGAACTTCGGCAAAAGCCGGGCCCGCTTATATAATGAAGAGAAGAAACGGGTTACTTTCGAAGACGTTGCCGGCGCCGACGAGGAGAAGCAGGAACTGGTCGAGGTCGTTGAATTTCTTAAGGACCCGCGCAAATTTGCCGCTGTCGGAGCGAGGATTCCGAAGGGCGTTCTGCTCGTAGGCCCTCCGGGTACAGGTAAAACCTTGCTCGCCAGAGCCGTAGCCGGCGAAGCCGGCGTGCCGTTTTTCAGCATCTCGGGTTCGGACTTTGTTGAAATGTTCGTGGGTGTCGGCGCATCCCGCGTGCGCGACCTGTTCGAAAATGCGAAGAAGAATTCGCCTTGCATCATCTTTATCGACGAAATCGATGCCGTTGGCCGTCAGCGCGGCGCCGGATTGGGCGGCGGACATGACGAGCGCGAGCAGACGCTCAACCAGCTCTTGGTGGAGATGGACGGCTTCGGCGCCAACGAGGGCATCATTATTGTGGCGGCGACGAACCGCCCGGATATTTTGGACCCTGCGCTTTTGCGTCCAGGCCGTTTTGACCGTCAAATTACAGTGGATCGTCCTGATGTAAAAGGCCGCGAAGCGGTGCTGAAGGTTCACGCCCGCAACAAGCCGCTGAATAAGGATGTCAAGCTGGATTCGTTGTCCCGCTATACGACAGGTTTCACCGGAGCCGATCTGGAGAACCTGCTGAACGAAGCGGCGCTGATTGCCGCTCGCCGCAACCGCAAGGACATCTCGATGAGTGAGATCGAAGAAGCATTCGACCGGGTGATCGTTGGTACGCAGAAGAAAAGCCGCGTCATCAGCGAACGTGAGAAGCGTATCGTCGCTTATCACGAAGCGGGCCATGCGATTATCGGCTACTATGCCGAAAATGCCGACATGGTGCATAAAGTGACGATCGTGCCGCGCGGCCGTGCCGGCGGTTACGTCATGATGCTGCCGAAGGAAGGCGAAGACCGGATGATGCAGACCAAAAACGAGCTGCTCGATAAAGTCACCGGTCTGCTTGGCGGCCGCGTATCCGAGGAACTGTATATCGGCGAAATTGGCACCGGCGCTTATAGCGACTTCCAGAAAGCAACCGGCATTGTGCGTCGGATGATCATGGAATACGGGATGAGCGACAAGCTCGGACCGATGCAGTTTGGCAGCAATCAAGGTCAAGTGTTCCTCGGCCGCGATATCGGTCATGAGCAGAACTACAGCGATGCGATCGCCTATGAAATCGATCAGGAGATGCAGAACTTCGTACGCGCTTGCTACGAGCGGGCCAAGGAGATTCTGACGGAGCATGCCGACCAGGTGCATCTGATCGCCAAAACGCTGCTTGAGAAAGAAACGTTGGACAAAGACGAAATCATCGAACTGCTGGAAAAGGGCAAGCTGGCCACAGCCCAGGAGGAAGATGTGAAGGTGACGATTCAAAGCCAGGACCAATCGAGCGACAGCAATAAGCTGGCGTTGGAGAAGGAGCCGGCCCCGGATCCAGATAAAAAAGAAGAGTGATGTCAGAATCCGGTTCCCGCTTGCGATGGGGCCGGATTTTGTGCTTTTTTCAGCCCATTTGCACATTGACACGGACATTCGGAATGTGTAAATTAGGTGTACAAGATAGACGACCGGGCTCGTTTCGGGTCCCTACAGGAGGTAACATCGATGGAAGCTCTCGCGCTGGAGAGAAAAGCGGAGCAAAACCGCGAATTGAAAGAGCGGATCCTGCAACTGAAAAAAGAACGCAATGCGATTATATTAGCTCATTATTATCAACGCGATGAAGTGCAGGAAGTGGCTGACTTTCGCGGTGATTCCTTTTTGCTTGCCCAAAAAGCCGCCCAGACGGATGCCGATGTCATCGTGTTTTGCGGTGTGCATTTCATGGGGGAAAGCGCCAAGATTTTGGCTCCGAATAAGCGGGTGATCATACCGGACGAGCGGGCCGGCTGTCCGATGGCCGACATGGTCAACGTGGAAGGCTTGCGCGCCTTGAAACGCCAGCACCCGAACGCGAAAGTTGTCGCCTACATCAACACGTCCGCCGACGTGAAGTCGGAAACCGATATTTGCTGCACATCGGCCAATGCGGTCAAGGTGATTAACGCCGTCGATTCCGACGAGGTCATCTGGGTGCCGGATAAAAATTTGGGCGACTATGTATCAAAATTCACAAGCAAGAAAGTGATCATCTGGGAAGGCTACTGCAACACCCACGATATGCTTACCGTGAAGGACGTAGAAGAAATGCGCGTGTTGTATCCCAACGCTCAATTCGTCGTGCATCCCGAATGCCGGCCCGAGGTGGTTAAGCTGGGCGATTTTGTCGGCAGCACGACAGGAATCATCAAATATTGCAAAGAATCCGACTGTCAGGAATTTATTGTCGGCACAGAGGACGGCACAGGCTACCAGCTGCGGCTCGACAGCCCGCATAAGCAATTCCATTTTGCCACGAAATATCTGGTATGCCCGAACATGAAAGTCAACAACTTGAAAAAGATTGCTCGCTGTCTGGAGACGATGCAGCCGGAGATTTTCGTGCCGCAGGACGTTGCCGACAAAGCCAGATTATCCTTAGAGCGCATGCTGCAGGTGAAGTAGCATGCGCTACTCTTTGTAAAGATCAGGTGAAACATCATGATTCCTAGATACCTCGTCGATATTGATCTTGATTCCATTCCCCACATTCGCACGGATGTGATCGTGATCGGAGCCGGAATCGCCGGGCTGTTCACCTCGATCCGGGCCAGTGAAACGAAAAAAGTGCTGATGATTACGAAGAAATCGCTGCTCGACAGCAACACACGTTATGCGCAGGGCGGTATCGCCGCCGTTATTTCCGACGAGGATTCGCCTGAATATCATATGCAGGACACATTGATTGCGGGGGCCGGCCTCTGTGCGCCGGAAGCGGTCGACGTACTTGTGCATGAAGGGCCTGACGGGGTCAACGACCTGATTCGGATGGGGACGCAATTTGATCTGGAGAACGGCCAATTCGCCTTGACGAAGGAGGGCGCGCACAGCCAGCGCCGGATTTTGCATGCTCAAGGAGACGCCACGGGAGCGGAAATCGTGCGGGCGTTGTCGGAGCGAACGAAGATGGACCCGAATATTGAAATCTGGGACGACCATTTTGTGATCGATCTGGTGACACAGGACGGGGAATGCTTCGGCGCGCTGGTGCAGAAGCCGGACGGACAGCGGGTGTTTGTGCAAGGCGATGCCACGATTTTATGCTCCGGCGGGGCCGGGCAACTATTCCGTTATACGACGAATCCCGACATCGCCACCGGGGATGGCATCGCGATCGCCTACCGCGCGGGCGCGGATATTCAAGATGTGGAATTTATTCAGTTTCATCCTACGGCGTTGTGTTATCCCGGCGCTCCGCGCTTTCTGATCTCGGAAGCGGTGCGGGGCGAAGGGGCGTATTTGCGCAACATCAACGGCGAACGTTTTATGGAAAAATATCACCCGCAGCTGGAGTTGGCTCCGCGCGACGTTGTGGCGCGAGCCATCGTCAGCGAGATGGAGAACACCAAGTCGACCTTTGTGTATATCGACATTACCCACGAGACGGAAGAGCTGATCAAGCATCGCTTTCCGACGATCCACGAATATTGTCTGACCTACGGCCTTGATCTAACAACTGATTGGGTGCCTGTCGCGCCGGCTGCGCATTATATGATGGGCGGGGTCAAAACCGATCTGCATGGAGAAACGGCCGTGCGCCGTCTGTTCGCCTGCGGCGAAGTGTCGTCGACCGGCGTCCACGGGGCCAACCGTCTGGCGAGCAATTCGCTGTCGGAAGCGATTGTGTTCGGACGGCGGATTATCGAGCGCATCCGCGAGCTGCCTCCGCTGTCCGGCACACCGCATATACGGACGGACAAGCCGCGGACCGAAACGGCGATGCAGGCCGTTGTGGAGAAGAAGCTGAAGCTGCAGCGGACGATGTTGCGTTACGCCGGTCTCAAGCGCTCGGCGAAAGGGCTGGAGAAAGGGTACGAGGAGTTGACCCGCCAGCTGCCGTTTTTTGATGCGCATATGACCAAGCGAGAAGAATACGAATTTGCCAATCTGCTGACCTGCGCGTTGTTGACGACGACTGCGGCGCTGCGCCGCGAAGAGAGCCGCGGCGGTCATTGCCGCGAAGATTTCCCTGAGCGCAACGATGAAGCTTGGGTCAAGCATATTGTTTTCCGCCGCGGGGAAGACAAGGTGGAGGAGAGGATGCATCATGTTTGAATGGAATGAAGAACTGCTGCGCCAGAGCATCCGGCTGTGGCTTCAAGAGGATATAGGAACCGGCGATGCGACCACGATGACAACGATCCCTTTGGAGCACCGCTCCAGAGGGATTATCCACGTCAAGGAGGACGGGCTTGTGGCCGGATTGCCGGTGGCGCGCGCCGTATTTGCCGAAGTGGACCCCGAGCTGCGTTTTGAACCAAAAGTAGCGGAAGGCGCGTCTGTTAAGAAGGGGACCGTATTGGCTGAGGTGGAAGGCAGCACTCGCAGCATTTTGCTGGGTGAGCGCTTAAGCTTGAACCTGATGCAGCGCATGTCCGGTATCGCCACGCGCACGCGGCAATATGTCGATGCGTTGGAAGGTTTGCCGACGCGCTTGGTCGATACGCGCAAGACGACGCCGGGACATCGGCTGCTGGAGAAATATGCAGTGCGTGTAGGAGGCGGTCACAATCACCGTTTTGGTCTCTACGACGCTGTGATGATTAAGGACAATCACATCAAGGGCGCCGGTGGCATTACAGCCGCTGTGCAGGCCGCCCGGGCCAACATTCCGCACACCATGAAGATCGAGGTGGAGGTAGAGGGGTTCGACCAACTGCACGAAGCATTGGAAGCTGGCGCGGATATCATCATGCTCGACAATATGGCGCCTGCCGATATGAAGGAAGCGGTTGTTATAATTAAAAGCCGTGCGCCTCATATTGTAGTAGAGGGCTCCGGCTCCGTGCGGCTGGATACGGTCCGCGAGTTGGCCGCAACGGGCATCGACGTTATTTCCGTCGGCCGGCTGACGTATTCGGTGAATGCGCTGGATATCAGTCTGGATTTGAACGAGCGGAAGGAGGATGTCCGGTGATTCTGGTCGTGGATGTGGGCAATACCAACATTGTGCTTGGTTTGTACGAACAGCGCACGCTGCTGCATCACTGGCGAATCAGCACGAATCGTTCGGCAACAGTCGATGAGTACGGCATATTGTTTCACAACTTGTTCCAACATTCGGGCATCGCGTTTGCGCAGGTAGAGGGCGTGATCCTTTCCTCCGTCGTGCCGCCGTTGATGTTTGTGATGGAGAACTTATGCTTACAATATTTGAAGAGAACGCCGTTTATCGTCGGTCCGGGCATTAAGACAGGGCTGAACGTGCGCGTCGACAATCCAAAGGAAGTTGGCGCCGACCGGATCGTGAACGCGGTGGCTGCGCTTGAACTGTATGGCGCGCCGTGCATCATCGTCGATTTCGGAACGGCAACAACGTACGATTATATTGACGCTTCGCAACAACTGCTCGGCTGCGCCATTGCGCCGGGCATCGGCATTTCCACAGAAGCTTTGTATCAAAAGGCCGCCAAGCTGCCGCGCATCGAACTGGTCAAACCGAAAAGCGTCGTTGGCCGCAACACCGTGGCGGCGATGCAGGCGGGCATTATCTTCGGCTATGTGGCGCAGGTCGACGGCATCGTGGAACGCGTGAAGCAGGAGTTCAACGTGAATCCGACCGTGATTGCCACGGGCGGACTGTCGGAATTGATCGCCAGCGAATCGCGCACGATCCAGGTCGTGAACCCGCTGCTGACGCTGCAGGGCCTGCAGATGATCTATGAAAAGAACGTATGAATGACAGGGTAGAGAAGAGGATCGCCATATGAACGATTATTTGATTCGGGGAACGGCTATGAACGGACGCGTCCGCGTGTTGGGCGTCAGTTCGACGGGGCTGACCGGGGAACTGCATCGCCGCCATGGAACGACGCCTACGGCGATAGCGGCGCTGGGCCGCAGCGTATCCGCCGCTTTAATGATAGGCGCGATGCTCAAGGGAGAAGAAAAGCTGACTGTGCAGATTAAAGGCGGCGGTCCGATCGGCCAGATCGTCGTGGATGCCAACGCCAAGGGAGAGGTGCGTGGCTACGTCGACAACCCTGGCGTCGATCTGCCGTTGAACGCCCGCGGCAAGCTGGACGTTGCCGGAGCCGTCGGCACGGAAGGCTTTTTGCATGTGATCAAGGACTTGGGGTTGAAGGACCCGTACCGCGGCAGCGTGCCGATCATTTCCGGGGAATTGGCCGAAGATTTTACCTACTATTTCGCCAAATCCGAGCAGACGCCGTCCGTGGTGGCGCTTGGTGTGCTGGTGGACCTCGATTATACGATCAAAGCTGCCGGCGGCATCGTCATTCAAGTGCTGCCGGGGGTGAGCGATGACGAGATTACGCAGATTGAAAGTATGGTGTCGTATCTGGCGTCAATCACCAGTCTGCTTGGCGATGGACAAACGCTGGAGGATATCATGCGCCATGTCTTGCCGTCTGTGCAAATTATGGAGCGTTCCCCGGCTGTGTTCCGCTGCAAGTGCAGCCGTGAACGCGTCGAGCAGACGCTGTTCAGTTTGGATAAGGCGGAGTTGCGCGACATGTTGCGCGAGGATGGCCAGGCCGAGGTGGTATGCCATTTCTGCAATGAGACTTATCGGTTTGACGGCGGCGACTTGCAGCAGATGATCGAATCTTGATTGCGGCAAAGAAGGGGTCAGGGATGAGGAACGTGAAGCGATTGTGGGGCGTTATTGTCGTTATGGCCATATGCATCGCGGTGCTTGCCTCTTTGCTGGCTGTTCGATCCGCGCCCCGGCCGGAGGCTGTGCCCACGCCGTTGCCGTCTGTGCAACCATCCGTCCAACCGGAGAGCAAACCGGTGGTCGCGACCATCGGCGGCAAGCCGATTTTGCTGGAGGAGCTGGCGGCGGCGCTGGAGCGTCAATACGGTACGGAACTGCTGAATCAACTGCTGGACCGCGAAGCGCTGCGGATGGAAGCTGCAGAAACCGGGACGACCGTGCCCGATGCCGACATTCAGCGCGAGTTGAAGCGCATGCAGCTTGGCTACGAGAGCGAGGAGCAGTTTTACAGCTCGATGAAAGACCAGCTGAATATGACGAAGGGCCAGTTGGCAGAGGACGTTTACTACAAGCTTTTGCTGGAAAAGCTGGCGACCCGCGGTGTGCCCGTTTCGGATGCCGAGGTGGACGATTACATCAACAACCATCAAGAGGAATTTCGCACGATCAAGGAATACAACATCGCGCAGATCATTCTCTCCAGCAAAGAGCAGGCGGATAAAGCGCTGGCCGCATTGGCCAAAGGCGAAGATTTTGCGATTGTCGCGCGCGACCGCTCGTTGGACGATGCTACAGCCGGCAGCGGTGGCGACTTGGGCTGGATCGAAGAAGACGATCCGTTCGTGGAGGAGCCGATCCTGACGGCAGCCAAGCAGCTCAAACTCGGCGAGGTCAGTGCTCCGGTTTCGGTACTGCAGGGTTTTGCGCTTGTTAAGCTGAAGGGTCGTCGGGACAAAGAGAACCCGGAACAGCCCTACATACGCGACAATGTGCGCAAGGAGCTGGCCCTGCAGCAGGCTCCGCCGCTGAAAGATTATGTCGCAGGGCTGCGCGAGAAGTGGAACGCCAAGGTGGAGGACGAGAGATTTAAGTAAGAGCAGGGCGGTTGGCTCATTTTGGGATTGACAACCAGTAGCGGCATTGATAAGATAGAGCTAATAAAACCGACTAATTTTATCGGAAATTACATGGGCATAATCAGGAGGGAATCGCAATGGCTAAATTAGTGCAAAGCGTTACTCAATTAATCGGGGATACTCCGCTTGTTCGTCTGAACCGCGTTGTACCGGAAGGCAGCGCCGAAGTGTACGTCAAGCTGGAGTTCCAGAATCCGGGAGCAAGCGTGAAAGATCGCATCGCGATCAGCATGGTGGAAGTGGCCGAGCAAGAAGGCATTCTGAAGCCTGGCGACACGATCATCGAACCTACAAGCGGCAACACGGGCATCGGCCTGGCTATGGTTGCGGCGGCGAAAGGTTACAAAGCGATTCTGGTTATGCCGGAAACGATGAGTCTGGAGCGCCGCAACTTGCTGCGCGCATATGGCGCTCAACTGATCCTGACGCCAGGAGCAGAAGGGATGAAAGGCGCGATTCGCCATGCTGAAGAAATTTTGGCCGAGAATCCGTCCTATTTCATGCCACAGCAATTCAAAAATCAGGCGAACGTGAAAGTTCACCGCGAAACGACAGGTCCTGAAATCGTGGAAGCGATTAATGGGCATGACGGCAAGCTGGATGCTTTCGTCGCCGGTATCGGTACAGGCGGTACAATTACGGGCGCTGGCAGCGTGCTGAAAGAGAATTTCCCGGGCATCAAAATTTACGCGGTTGAGCCTGCTACATCGGCGATCCTTTCGGGTGGCAAGCCAGGACCTCATAAATTGCAAGGGCTGGGCGCAGGTTTCATTCCAGACATTCTGGACACCACTGTGTACGACGGTGTGATCACGGTTGAAAACGATGAAGCTTACGATACATCCCGACGTGTGGCAAAAGAAGAGGGCATTCTCGGCGGGGTTTCCTCCGGTGCGGCGATTTTCGCAGCATTGAAGGTAGCCAAAGAATTGGGTGCAGGCAAGCGTGTCGTGGCTGTAATCCCAAGCAACGGCGAACGTTACCTGAGCACACCGCTGTATCAATTCGAAGATCAATAAGCCGCTGTTTGGCAGCGCGCTCAGCCCCCGGCTTGCCGGGGGCTTTTTATTTGCCGGTCTTTGGAGTATACTAAGGGACAATCCAATTACGGCGAATGGGAACTGGACTGTCGCAGCGGCCCCGTCATCGGGCGGCAACCGCGTGCGGCAGTGGCGGCGAGGAGGGACAACGGTGATTCTCACAACTTGGGAGCAGTGGCGAAACTGGTCCTCCGGGTATTCGATGCTTCCCTACATCATCAGGCTTGGACTTGCAGAAGACCGGGTCGCAACGTGGCGCAAAGCGTGGGAGCATGCGTCGGCAGACGCCTTTGTGCTGGAAAGCGGCAAGGGCGGCCGCTATACGTATTTCGGCTTGCAGCCGGTTAGCGTGATTAAGGGGACGGGGCTGCAGGCGCAAATCTCCGAACGTTCGAGATCGTTGCAGAGCGCAACGGTGAAGCAAGATCCGGCGCAAGGCGCCGCTTGGGCTGCCCGGCACGTGCAGGGCAAGCCGCTGGATCTGGTCAAAAGCTGGATGGCGCCATATACCGCTCCGCGCGTATCCGGCGGCCCGAAGTTTGCGGGCGGATGCGTCGGTTTTTGGGGTTATGATGTCATTCGCACAATTGAACGCCTGCCCTTGCAGGCTGTGAATGATCTGCCGATTCCTGACTATAGTTTTGCGATGTACGACCGGATATGGATCATCGACCATCAGGACAAGTGCTTATATGTGGCTGTACACACGTCGCTGCCGCACGCAGCGGCCGGTTCGGGCCTAGCTTCGGGCGAAGAAATAGCGGCGGAAGCAAGCCGGGCTGCGGATGCCGGGAATCAAGACGAGCTGAGAAGGCTTTACGATCAGGCTCATGCCCGGGCGGAAGAGATGCTGCGCTTGTGGCACGACATCCGTTCGCCGCTTTGGCAGCATCCAATGGAGGCAGCTCCGCTGCTGCAGAACGCTCCGCTGGAGCCGGACAAGCTGCATATCGATATCGAGGCGCTGGAAGGCATCGAGCCTGCTTTTCGCAAAGAGGATTTTATCCGCGCAGTGGAACGCATTCAGGCTTACATCGGCCAAGGCGACGTATTCCAGGTCAATCTGTCGGTTCGACAGAGCTGCAAGTTGCACGCGGCGCCGGAGGAGATTTACGAGTCGCTGCGCCGCGTGAACCCGTCCCCGTATATGGGGCTGCTGCGTTTTGCCGACTTTTCGCTGGTATCCGGCTCGCCGGAGTTGCTGGTACAGCTCGAGGACGGCATTTTGCGCACGCGGCCGATTGCCGGCACGCGGCCGCGCGGCCGCGATGCGGAGGAGGATGCCCGTCTGGCGGGTGAGCTGATTCATAACGAGAAGGAACGGGCCGAGCATGTGATGCTGGTCGACCTCGAACGGAACGATCTTGGACGCATTTCCCGGTACGGCAGCGTGAAGGTGAAAGATTTTATGGTCATCGAATATTATTCCCACGTGATGCACATCGTGTCCGAGGTCGTCGGCGAGCTGGCGGCCGGCAAGGACGCTTACGACGTGATTGCGGCTACGTTCCCCGGAGGGACGATTACCGGAGCGCCGAAAATTCGCACGATGGAGATTATCGAGGAATTGGAGCCGGTCAGACGGGGGCCCTATACAGGTTCGATGGGATGGATTGACTATAACGGCGATATGGAATTTAATATTATTATACGAACGCTGGTCGCGGTTCAGGGAATGGGGCACATTCAAGCGGGAGCCGGCATTGTGATCGATTCCGTGCCGGAGCGCGAATATGTCGAATCGCTGAATAAAGCGAAAGCTTTGTGGAAAGCCATAGAGTTAAGCGAGCGAAGCATGAGCAGAGCATAGGCCCTAACGGGCAAGATGAAGGAGGAGCTTAGCATGATTTTGGTCATCGACAATTACGATTCTTTCACGTACAATCTGGTGCAGTATTTGGGTGAGATCGGCCAAGAGGTGGAGGTTCGCCGCAACGACGAGATTGACTTGGCCGGCATCGAAACGCTGGCGCCGGATCATATTCTGATATCGCCGGGACCGTGCACGCCGAACGAAGCGGGCATCAGCCTGGCGCTGATCGAGCATTTCAAGGGCAAAATTCCGATTTTCGGCGTATGCCTGGGCCATCAGGCGATTGGACAAGCGTTTGGCGGCGAGGTGATTCGCGCGGAGCGGCTGATGCACGGCAAGACGTCCCCGATTTATCATGACGGGCGCACGTTGTTCGAAGGGTTGCCTTCACCGTTCACGGCGACGCGTTATCATTCGCTGATCGTTCGCGCCGAAACGCTGCCCGATTGTTTGGAAGTGAGCGCCCACACCGCCGAAGGTGAGATTATGGCGCTGCGTCATAAAGAGTACGCCATTGAAGGCGTGCAGTTCCACCCGGAATCCATCATTACCGATCATGGTCATCAAATGCTGCGCAATTTCATTACCCGTACCGTCGTTCATGGAGCCTAAGCCATGATCATCAGTATGAACGGTCATTTGTGTGAAGAAGAGCAAGCCGTGATCTCCGTCTATGATCACGGCTTTCTTTATGGCCTCGGCCTGTTCGAAACGTTCCGCACCTATGGGGGCGAACCGTTTCTGTTGGCCGGGCACATGGCGCGGCTCGCGGCCGGCTGCCGCGAGCTGGACATCGCGTTCGAGCCGGACCTCGAACGCGTGAAGGCGGAAGTAGCCGAGCTATTGCGCGCCAACGCGCTCCAGGACGGCTACTTCCGCTACAGCGTGTCCGCCGGCGTGGACACGCTGGGCTTGCCCGCCGGTGCATATGCGCGGCCGACGGCGGTGCTTTACGTCAAGGCGCTGCCCCTCCGTGACGAACGCGTATACGCCGGCGGGCGGGCGTTGCAGCTGCTCAAGCTGCCGCGCAATACGCCGGAGGGGCTCTACAGGCTGAAATCGTTCCATTATATGAACAATATATTGGCCAAACGCGAGCTGCAAAGCTATGCATGGGCGCAAGGCGCCGAAGGCCTGATGCTGACCGAAGACGGCTATTTGGCCGAAGGGATCGTCAGCAACCTGTTTTTCGTTCAGAACGGCACGTTGTACACGCCTTCGTTGGAAACCGGTATTTTGTCGGGCATAACCCGCGCCGAGGTGATCCGGCTGGCCGAGCGGCTGGAGCTGCCGGTTCAGGAGGGCTTGTACGTCTGGGAGGACCTGCAAGGCGCCGACGAGGCGTTCGTCGTCAACTCCATTCAAGAGATCGTGCCGGCCGGCACGTTGTATGTGCCAAGCGGCGAAGCCGCGCATATCGGCTCAGGCAAGCCGGGGCCGTTCACGCGCAAGCTGATGGACGCCTACAGTCAAGCGACAGGCAAGCCGCAAGCGGAAGGGGAAGCCCGATGAGCGTTTTATCGTGCAGAGGCTGCGAGCTGCCGCTGAATGAGCGGACGCTGATCATGGGCATTTTAAACGTGACGCCTGATTCCTTTTCCGACGGTGGCGATTTCGTCACTGTGGAAACCGCGCTGCGCCGCGCCCGCACCATGGCGGCCGAAGGCGCCGACATCATCGATATCGGCGGCGAATCGACGCGTCCGGGCTCCGCGCCCGTCTCGCTGTCCGAAGAGCTGCGCCGCGTCATTCCCGTCGTCCGCGCGCTGAGCGCCGAAATCCGGCTGCCGATCTCGATCGATACTTACAAAGCCGAGGTGGCCCGCCAGGCGCTGGAGGCCGGCGCTCACATCATCAACGACGTCTGGGGCGGCAAAGCCGATCCCGACATGGCCCGGGTGGCGGCGGCGTACGACTGTCCGTTGATTCTGATGCACAACCGCACCGATATGAATTACGGCGATTTCCTGCCCGACGTGCTGGCCGATTTGCAGACCAGCATCCGGCTGGCCCAGGAAGCGGGCGTCCGTCCCGAGCGGATCGTGCTCGATCCAGGCATCGGCTTCGCCAAAACCTATGAACACAACCTGTGGCTCATGAAACGTCTGAGCGCCGTTGTCGAGCTGGGCTATCCCGTGTTGCTCGGCACGTCGCGCAAAAGCATGATTCGCACCACACTGCAGCTGCCGGCCGACGATGTCGTCGAAGGCACAGCCGCGACCGTCGCGCTCGGTATCGCGCAAGGCTGCTCGATCGTGCGCGTTCACGATGTGCAGGCTATGAAACGGGTAGCGGTGATGACGGACGCCATCATGCGCACCTAACGGAGGGAGCAACAAGCCGATGGATAAAATCATCCTGTCCCGCATGCAATTTTTTGGCCGGCACGGCGTATTCGCCGAGGAGAACAAGCTGGGCCAACGTTTTTATGTCGATGTGGAGCTGCACGTGCCCCTGGAGCGGGCCGGGCAAGCCGATGACCTCGAGGCAACCGTCAACTATGCCGATGTCTTTTTTCGTGTCAAGCGCTTGGTTGAAGAGCGAATCTTCCGTCTGATCGAAGCATTGGCGGAAAATATTGCATCTGATCTCCTACATACTTATACTAGTATCAATGAAGTGACGGTTCGCGTCATCAAACCGCATCCGCCTTTCCCGGTCCATTTTGACGGGGTGACGGTAGAAATCAACCGAAAGCGGGCGGCATTATGACAGCGGACATCAGCACCACAACAGGGCATGCAACGGCCTACGTAGCGCTGGGCTCCAATATCGGAGACCGGGAAGCATATTTGCTGCAAGCGATTGACGCGCTGCGCCGGCAGGCTGGCATTGAAGTAACCGCTTTGTCTGCGATGTATGAAACCGAACCTGTCGGATACGTCGATCAGGCGGCATTTCTTAATATGGTCATTGAGCTGAGCACCACGTTGCCGCCCAAGCAGTTGCTGCTGGCGATGCAGGACATCGAGGGCAGCCTCGGCAGAACGCGCGACGTGCATTGGGGACCGCGAACGGTGGACCTGGATTTGCTTTTGTATGACGATATACAGCTGACTGCCCCCGACTTGATCATTCCGCACCCGCGGATGCAGGAGCGGGCTTTTGTGTTAATTCCGCTGGCCGATGTGCTTCAGCAGCGTCAGGCCGGCTTGCTTGCATCGATCACAGAACAGTTGGAGAGACTGGAAGGAAAGGAAGGCGTCACCCTATGGAAAAAAGTTCAGTAGCACAGCGCATCCGCGCATTTCGCAAATTGAAAGGTTATACGCAAAACGAACTGGCCGAGCTGCTCGGCGTGTCGATTGCGATTCTCGGCGCCATTGAGCGCGGCACGCGCAAGCCCGACAGCAAAATCATTCAAAAAATTTCGCAAGTGCTGAATATCGAACCGGAAGAGCTGCTGGCGGCAGCGCGATAAGAGGGAGGGAAAGCGCCATGCTCAAAATAGGAAATGTCGAAGCTCCCAACAACGTGGTGCTGGCTCCGATGGCTGGCGTCTGCAACCCTGCCTTTCGTCTGATTGCCAAGGAGTTCGGCTGCGGCCTTGTTTGCGCCGAGATGGTCAGCGACAAAGCGATTGTTCACGGCAACGCTCGCACGATGGATATGCTGTATGTGGACGATCGCGAGAAGCCGCTCAGCCTGCAAATTTTCGGCGGCGACACCGAAACACTGGTGCAAGCCGCGAAAGTCGTCGACCAGTATACGAATGCCGATATTATCGATATCAATATGGGCTGCCCCGTGCCGAAGATTACCAAATGCGACGCGGGCGCGCGTTGGCTGCTGCAGCCGGACAAAATCGAGGAAATGATCGCCACGGTGGTGGCGGCTGTCAGCAAGCCCGTTACGGTCAAAATGCGCATCGGCTGGGATGCCGAGCATATCTATGCCGTGGAGAACGCCAAAGCCGTCGAACGCGGCGGCGGCAGCGCGGTCAGCGTGCATGGACGCACCCGCGAGCAGATGTACACCGGCAAGGCGGACTGGGACATCATCCGCGAAGTCAAGCAAGCGGTGTCGATTCCCGTCATCGGCAACGGCGACGTGGTGACGCCTGAAGACGCCAAGCGGATGATCGACGATACGGGCGTTGACGGCGTAATGATCGGCCGCGGCGCGTTGGGCAACCCGTGGATGCTGTACCGCACCGTGCAATATTTGACCAGGGGCGAGCTGCCTCCCGATCCGTCGCCGGAGGAGAAAATTCGCATCGCGATTTTGCATATGGACCGGCTGATTGCGCTCAAGGGCGAGCACGTCGCCGTCAAGGAGATGCGCAAGCATATGGCCTGGTATTTGAAAGGGCTGAGCGGGGCCGCCCGCGTCAAGGATGCCATCATGGAGCTGACGGCACGCGACGAGATGGTGCGCATTTTGAACGAATATGTCGACCGCCTGCTGCATGACGCAACAGATGCCAACGCCGAACCGTCCGCTGTCCTTCACTGAAATCCGGGCGTTGGCTTAGATTGACATTTACAAACGGTTGCAATATAATCAGTCAATATTAAGTGCAACATGGCATGGAATCCCCGTATATACTGGCGTAACTTGCTTGCGAAGGAAGAGTGTCATCATAAGGCACCAAGCTAATATATTAACTAATAGTGAATTCATACTACTTGAATCAATTCGTTAACGACTACCTTATCAGCCGGAAGTGATGATTCAACAGATATGAAAATCTTTCACACGACGGGAGATCAGTTGGGAATGGGTGAAAAAGAAGTCATTCTTACACAGGACGGCTTGAAGAAGCTGGAGGAAGAGCTTGAGAATCTGAAATCGGTAAAGCGTCGTGAAGTCGCGGAAAGAATTAAAGTGGCGATTGGCTATGGCGACATTAGCGAGAACTCGGAATACGAGGATGCGAAGAATGAGCAAGCCTTTATTGAAGGCCGGATTTTAACATTGGAAAAAATGCTGCGCAATGCGCGGATTATTAATAATGAGGATGTAGACATCAACACTGTAAGCGTAGGTTCGATCGTGACGCTGAAAGACCTGGAAGTTGACGAGCTTGTGGAATATAACATCGTCGGTACGGCGGAGTCCGATCCGTTTCAGAACAAAATTTCCAATGAAAGCCCGGTCGGCAAAGCGATTTTGGGCAAGCAAAAAAATGCTGTCGTTGAAGTCAACGTGCCCGCAGGCGTGATCAGATACCAAATTATCGATATCAAAAAGTAACGAGCAGCCGTTTTCTTTATGGAAAGCTTCCTTACGGAAGCTTTTTTTCCGATTTCGGCCTGTTTCGCGACGATAGAGCCATTTGCAGGCAACAAAATTCAAGTAGGAGTTGAACCCATGAGTCACGAACAGGAGTTAAACGAATTGCTGCTTATCCGCCGCAACAAGCTGGATGAGCTGCGCAAGCTGGGCATCGATCCTTTCGGCAGCAAATACGTGAGAACGCATACGGCCAAAGGGATTCTGGAGGCTTACGAAGTCCAATCCAAAGAGGAGCTTGACGCCGCAGCCGTCGAGGTCAGCATCGCCGGACGCATCATGCAAAAAAGAGGCATGGGCAAAGCCGGCTTCGCCCATCTGCAGGATATCACGGGCAAAATCCAGATTTACGTCCGCGAAGACGCCGTTGGCCATACGAAGTACCAGGCTTTCGACATGCTCGATTTGGGCGATATGGTTGGTGTGCAAGGCGTGGTGTTCAAAACGAAAACCGGCGAAACTTCGGTTAAGGTCAAGTCGCTGGAAGTGTTGAGCAAATCACTGATTCCTTTGCCGGAGAAATTTCACGGTCTGAAGGATGTCGAGCTGCGCTACCGTCAGCGTTATGTGGACCTGATTATGAATCAGGATGTTCAGGAGACGTTTATTTTGCGTTCCCGAATCATTCAGTCGATGCGCCGCTATCTGGATTCGCGCGGTTATTTGGAGGTCGAGACGCCTACGTTGCACGCCATTGCCGGCGGCGCTTCGGCGCGTCCGTTTATTACGCATCACAATGCGCTGGATATGCAGCTGTATATGCGGATTGCTATCGAACTGCACCTGAAACGGCTGATTGTTGGCGGTCTGGAGAAGGTGTATGAAATTGGCCGGGTGTACCGGAACGAGGGCATTTCGACGCGCCATAACCCTGAGTTTACAATGATCGAGCTGTATGAGGCATATGCCGATTACAAAGACATCATGCAGCTAACCGAGGAGCTGATTGCCCATATCGCTCAGGAAGTGCTGGGTGCGACGACGATTCAGTACCAGGATCACGAGGTGAATCTGGCTGTCGGTTGGCGGCGCGTGTCGATGGTCGACGCGATCAAAGAGGTCAAAGGCGTTGATTTCAGCGTGCATATGTCCGATGAGGAAGCGCATCGTCTGGCCAAGGAGCATCGTGTGCCGGTCGAGCCGCATATGACCTTTGGGCATATCGTCAATCAGTTTTTCGAGACGTTCGTCGAAGAAACGCTGATTCAGCCTACGTTTATTTTCGGCCACCCATTGGAAATTTCTCCGCTGGCGAAGAAAAATCCCGAGGACCCGCGATTTACCGACCGCTTTGAGCTGTTTATCGTGGCGCGTGAGCATGCCAACGCATTTACCGAACTTAACGATCCGATCGATCAAAGAGAGCGTTTCGAAGCGCAGCTGCGCGAAAAAGAACAAGGCAACGATGAAGCCCACGAAATGGATGAGGACTTCATCCGTGCGTTGGAATACGGCATGCCGCCAACAGGCGGTCTCGGCATCGGGATCGACCGTTTGGTCATGCTGCTGACGAACGCGCCGTCCATTCGCGATGTCCTGCTGTTCCCGCTGATGCGCGAGCGTCAAGGCGAATAATCACCCCGTTCGGAGCCTGCGGCAACGTCGTTTGTCGAGGGTTCCGATTTTTTTTATAAAATGACTTGCATGTTTCTTGGGGTCTGTGGTATCTTATAAAAGTCGCCGCTAAAAAGCGACAGCAACTGAGCAAAAATGCGAGCCAGTAAGCCAAATATCAGGCGAAACATTCCAGTTGCAAAACGAAATTGAATGTGGTACATTAGAGTTCCTGCTGTCGCAAGACAGTGGACAAGATGCACCGATTGCTCTTTGAAAACTGAACAACGAGTGAAGAAGCACGGTCACGCAAGTGACCAAACAAGAGATTGTAAAATCTCGCTAGCTTTGACAATGAGCTATTCAGCTTAACAATAGGTAACACCTTATTGGAGAGTTTGATCCTGGCTCAGGACGAACGCTGGCGGCGTGCCTAATACATGCAAGTCGAGCGGATCATTTCTTTCGGGAGATGATTAGCGGCGGACGGGTGAGTAACACGTAGGCAACCTGCCCTTGAGATCGGGATAACTATGGGAAACGATAGCTAAGACCGGATAACTGGTTTTCTCGCCTGAGAGAATCATGAAACACGGAGCAATCTGTGGCTTGAGGATGGGCCTGCGGCGCATTAGCTGGTTGGTGA
>Ga0206102_1000055_pt1 | contig 68535 bp, 72 predicted proteins | sample 1B1Ametagenome_FD_148645 | JGI IMG/M metagenome (GOLD analysis project Ga0206102, IMG submission 148645) | Enriched microbial communities from leaf-cutter ant dump, University of Wisconsin, Madison, United States - 1B1A | ecosystem: Environmental > Terrestrial > Nest > Insects nest > Nest dump... | reverse complement strand
CCAGCGCATTCGCCCAATCCGCATCTGTCATCTTCGTCGACATCACCAACCTCTAAATCAGTCGGCAACCCATGAATCAGACTGGATTCGTCGGTGGAACCCCAAAACCTATACCTGAGTCAATTCGCCCACACGGCCTAGCGTTCCGTCAGCAAGGATGCACGGCGGTCGCCACGGACGACAGGCTGAGATCGACCCCTGCTTGCGCAGAAGCGGAGCGGCAATGTCGAAGCGGTATGAGCCGCCCCTCCTTCCGCGGGACACGACGTTTCCGGCCGGCTGTCGGCCGCCAATATTTTCAGCGGAAGCGCACAGGCAGGCTCTGGCACGTCGCGCCTCGATCAATGCCAATTGTCTATTCGATCCGAGAGAAGGCGTAGGACGTTTACGGCGATCAATACGGTCCCGCCTTCATGTCCGACCACGGCCAGCGGCAGCGGCAGATCGAAGAGCAGCCTGCTCGTGCCGAACACCAGCATGACGCTGATCGCGATGCCAGACCGACCTGATGGCAGAGCTTGGATACACGTAGGAATTCCATCGCTCCTCCCCTTGGGCAAAGATCAGAAAATGCTTGCCTCCCGGGTGTCCATACATATTGACAGATATGGTCTATTTTTGGTTCAGATATTTGACCTGCTTGTGGTTCGATGGTATTTACCACGCCACATTGCATAGGTCTCAGTGTAGCATGGAGGGCCGGTATGGAGGAGGCAGTGGCCAGCGAGAATGCGCGTGAGCGGGCGCGAAAGTTGCAGAGCGAGATCGAGCTGTTTCTGCGCACGTCGATCGAAGCGCAGGAATTCGCTGCCGGCGACAAGCTGCCTACGGAACGGGAACTGGCAATACGCTTTTCGGCCAATAGAAGCGTGGTTCGGGGGGCGCTTGCGCAACTTACGCAGGAAGGGCTCGTCTATCGCCAGAGCGGCAGTGGGACCTTTGTGTCCGGCAGTAAGCGCATTTCCGATAAGACCCCAAGTGTCGTTCCGCATGTTAGCCCCTCAGACATTTTGGAGGCGCGCCGCGTTTTGGAGGTGGGGTACTTGTCGCTTGTAGCTGCAAGGGCGACGGATGCGGATTTCGAAAAAATGGCAGTCGAACTGCATGCGATGGAAACGGCGTCCGAACAGATCGCGTTTCGTCAGGCGGGCTACCGCTTCCATATGCGGGTTGCAGAGGCGACCCGAAATCCGCTTCTGATCACTATGCAGGAGTTGGTTATGGTTTCAAGGGCTGCGGCGGGCTGGTCGACGGTGCCGAGCCTGAATGATACCCAGGAGCTGAGAACGGATCAGATCGTTCATTTACGGGAAATCATGGAAGCGCTACGTTTGCGTGATAGCGAGAAGGCGGCAAAGATTGCCGCGTTCGAGCTCGGAAAACTGATATCCAAGATCATTTCACCGATCACCTCACACTATCTGTGACGCGACCCGCCCTATAGTTCATTTTTGCCTATCGGATTATGGACGTTATGAATTTTTCCAGCTCCTTCGAAGCAATGGAAACTGCGAGGGAGGTATCGCGGCTCCGGAGCGCTTTGACCATTTCTTGAAGCTGATCGACTTGCGATCGCCGCAATTCGGCGGTGTCGTTAAGTCGCCTAATCGTGGACCACCCAACGGCCTCGCGAGCAGACATGATCTGTTGCTGCATGGCTACAATTAGTGGATTCCGACTCGCCTCGGCAACGCAAAGGTGGAATCCATATCCCGCCATGCGAAAACTTCGTTGGTCTGTAGCCTTTGCCATTAGCGAAAGTTGAGCCTCCATTCGTTGGAAATCCACTTCGCGTGCACGGGCGACCACCAGATCCAGATACCCGACCTCGATTGCGCAGCGCGCCTCCAGAATGTCTGAGGGGCCAACCAGCGATATTTCTGCAGACGGCAGTTGCATCTTCGTCGATGCGCCGTTGACGAATGTACCGCTGCCGATCCTTCTTGACAGAAGGCCGTCTCGGGTCAGCCGTGCGAGGGCGCCCCGTACCACCCCTCTCGGTGCGTGAAAACGCCGGGTAAGCTCGCGTTCCGTCGGCAGCCGGTCTCCGGCGCTGTAGAGCTTCGAGCCGATGGCGTGTCGGAGATACGTTTCGATTTCGTCCTGCAGGCGGCGTGTGCCTATTCCGGCAAGGCTTGCGGGGCGGGCACCATGACCTTCCGCATAGCCCGGCAGCGGGTCTGGTTCGAATTCATCATCTGCCAAGTTTGCCGCCTCCCTCACGCGCGGGCCATGTTCTCAGCCCGACCGCTATCATTATCGAGGTAAAAATCCAAACCAAAATAGAACCAAATTCTGTACCAAATCCAAATTTGGTTGACATTGGGTGATGTTTGGTCATTTTGGTCGCCTTAGGTGGACGGAATCCTCAGCCCTACGCATCGATGGCGATGGGCGAACGGCAAGTCCGCTCGCAGCACTAAGGTTTGGAGGAATCAATGCTATTGAAGTTGATGAAAGCGGCTTTTGTATCCGCGACCATGCTGTCGGCATCGGGCGTGGCCACGCTTGCCGCCGATGCGACGCTTTGGGCGCCATCCCATCGGCAAGGGTGGGTCGAGCCGCTGGTCAAGGCATTCAACGAAAGCCATGACGACAAGATCACGTTGACGATCGTGCCGCAGCACCAGATGGTGACAAAGGCAGGCGCGGCGATCTCCGGGAATGTCGGACCGGACGCTGTCGTGCTCGACGTCATCTATACGCCGACATTCGCCGCGTCCGGCCAACTCGAGGACGTGACCGACTACATCGACTCGCTGAGCTACAAGGACAAGTTCAGCCCGGGCCATCTTCAGGCGGCAACCTATAACGGCCGCTTCTATGGCGTGCCGTTCTCCGCCGATGCGAGCATCCTGATCTACAACAAGGACCTGTTCCGCAAGGCTGGCTTGGACCCGGAAACGCCGCCGAAGGATTTTGCGGAAATCAAGAGTTTCGCCGAAAAGATCACGGCGCTCGGCGACGAAACCTACGGCTTTTATTTTGTGGGCAATGCCGCCGGCCTCATGGCCTTCTCGGCGCAGCCGGTCGTATGGGCCGGCGGCGGCCAACTCATCGACGAAAAGACGAACGAGGCGACCGTAAGCTCGTCACCCGGCGTGCGCGATATGCTGACCTTTTATCATGACCTCTGGGACAGCGGCCTCGTTCATCCGAGCGCCGAGTCGGACGACGGCAAGACACTCTACGCGCCGTTCGGTCAGGGTAAAGTCGGGATAGCGATTGCTGGCAGCCGTATCCTCGCTGCGATCAAATCGCAGGCTCCCGCTGAACTCGACGTCGGTGCGGGCTTCGTCGTCGGCAAGGACGGCAAGACATCCGCCTTCGCAACGGGCGACAGCCTCGTCATCGTGAAGGCCTCGCCCCATGCAGATGTCATCAAGGAGTTTGCAAGCTGGGCGGCCGAGCCGGACAACCAGATCAAGTTCCTGATGGAAGGAGGCATTTTGTCGCCGCGGGTCGATCTGCCCTTGGACAAGCTCACGGCGCTGCCCGAGACATCGATCCTCGCCTATAAATCGCTTCCCGCCGGCAAGACGCCTTGGGTCATCGGGTACGACGATATCTTTAATACGCCGCAGGGCCCTTGGCTGCAGATGTTGCAGACCGCGATCTTCGATGGCGATATTGATACCGCTCTTGAAGACGGGCAAGCCGGGTTTGAGGCAGTCCTGAAGCGCCATTCGAACTGAAAACGATGCCGGGGCACCGATCACGTCGTCCCGGCGTCCCCGTTTGTCAAGAATCTGGAGGTTCAGCCATGGCGTTGTCCCGGCAAGATATTGCCGTGCCCGGCAATCCGGCGCACCCCGCGCGCCAGAGCGCTCTTTCACGGAAATCGGCAAGGTCGCCGGGCCGCTCGAGCTCCCGGGGCCAGGCGCTTGCCGGACTGGTGCTGCTGGCGCCGTGCCTGCTGCTTGTTGTCGTCTTCTTCATCATTCCGCTCGCCATGATGATCTGGATGTCGTTCCACGAGTGGCCGCTTCTCGGAGAGGTCAGCTTCAGCGGTCTTCGGAACTATGGCGAGCTCTGGGCCGACAAGCGCTTCTGGCGAAGTGTCTGGTTCACGATGAAATACGCCACGATCCTGACGGTCCTGATCTTCCTCCTGGCTTTTCCGCTCGCATTGTTGGTGCAGCGGCAGCGCCCGGGCGTGACCGTCATGCGAGCGGTCTTCTTTCTGCCCGTCTCGATCGGCATGGCGACGGCCGCGACGCTCTGGGTCCTGATAATCAACCCCGATGTCGGCGTCGCCGGACCGCTGTTCCAGTCGCTAGGTCTTGCCGATGGTCCTGTCCAGTTCCTGCGTTCGGCCAACTCCGCCTTGTGGACCGTGATCGTCATGGTCGTCTGGAAGTCGGTTGGGTTCTCTATGATCTTGCTGATGACGGGGCTCCAGAACGTGCCGTCGGATATCTATGAGGCGGCACGGATCGATGGGGCGGGCCGGTTCCGTATCTTCCGCAGCATGACGCTTCCGCTGATGCGCAAGACCACGGCGCTTGCCCTCATCCTCTGTGTTTCGGGCGCGATGCAGGCCTTCGACCAGTTCTTCTTCATCACGCAGGGCGGGCCTAGAAACCAGACTGTTACGGCCGTCTATTCGATCTACGTCACGTCCTTCTCGTCCTACCGTCTCGGCTATGGCGCCGCCATGTCCGTCGTGCTGCTCGCCATCCTGGTTCTGCTCGGGATCGTCCAGTACGTAGCCCTCAGGAACAAGGAGACTTGAGCATGGCCCGCATCGCAAAACCGAGCACGACGGCGCTACGCACCAATATCCCTTTCTACATGACGGGCGCCGGTCTCATCTGCATCTTTGCCTTTCCGGTGATCTGGGTCCTAGCAGCATCGTTCAAGACTGAAGCGGAAGGGCGCGGCAGTCCGCTATCGCTGATCCCTTCTGTCTTCACCCTGTCGAAATATACCGAGCTGTGGAATTCCGGGGCAGGGGCGCCGACCTATATCCTGAACTCCGTCATTGTCTCGGCGATCACCGTCTGCGTAACCGTCATCGTCAGCACGCTTGCCGGATACGCCTTCGCGCGCTTCCGCTTTCCGCTCAAGAATACGATCTTCTTCATCATCCTGATGAAGCTCATGGTACCGTTTCCCTCGCTGCTCACGCCGCTCTTCATGGTGCTTCAGACGATCGGCCTCAACAATTCGCTCGTGGGCATCGCGCTGATTTATGTCACCTTCCAGCTACCGTTCTCGGTCTTCGTAATGCGCAACGCGATGGAGGCCATTCCCAAGGAGATGGTGGAGGCGGCCGAAATGGATGGCGCTGGGGTCCTTTCGGTGCTGCGATACGTGTTGTTACCGATCGCCTTGCCAGGGGTCGCGACCGTCGCGCTCTTCGCCTTCCTCGCTTCCTGGAACGAGTTTCTTGCCGCGCTCATCTTCCTCTCGGACGGTGAGAAGTTCACGCTCCCCGTGATGCTTCTGAACGCGCAGACGAACTTCGATGCCGGCGTCAACTGGGGCGCTGTCGAGGCAGGCGTCGTCATCTCCATGATCCCTTGCCTGATCGTCTTTCTCGTTCTGCAAAAATACTATGTCGGAGGCCTTATGTCAGGCGCAGTGAAGTAGTCCTCCCAAGACCTCTCGAACCCACATCATGCCCATCCGCTGCCGGGCTTGCCCGCCGGCCACGGGCGACCTTTGCCCTCAAGAAACTCAGGAGTCGTTATGCCTAAGCCCCTTACCAAAGCCGACATGGTCGCCATGTTTCCCCCGCTCGTCTCGCCCTTCGACGAGAATGAGGACCTTGACCTGAAGGCCTTCCGCAAGGAAGTCGAATTCTACCTGACCCACGACGAGTTCACCGGCGTGTGCATCGGCGGCAGCACGGGCGAAGGCTATTCGCTGGAGGCCGAGGAAGTTGGCGCGCTCGTCAAGGCGGCCCAGGACGTGGTCGCGGGCAAGATACCGGTCATGGCCGGCATTATCACCACGACGACGCGTAAGGCCGTCCGCGCCGGCCAGTCCGCCGCCGCTGCCGGCGCGCAAGCACTCATGGTCACGCCGCCGATCGCCCAGTCGAACCGGCCGGAGGATCTCTATGACTATTTTGCATCGATCCACCGCGAGACCGGCCTGCCGATCATGACCTACAACGTCGTCGCCGGTAACCCTGTGGATCCGCAACTCATGCGCCGTATGGCGGAGAATCCTGCCGAGACTGGACTCTTCGGTGCCAAGGAGAGTGTCGGCAGTTCGCTGAACTGGCTGGCGGAACTGCTCGAGACGATCGGTGACAAGATTGCGGTCACCTGGGCTCACGACTGGCTCCTCTATCCGGGGTTGGCCGTGGGTGCCGTCGGATCGGTTTCGGGCGCAGCTGCCGTTATGCCGAAGCACAGCATCGCGCTGTGGGATGCCGTTCAGAAGCAGGACCTCAAGCGTGCCCGCAAGCTGAACGAGGCAATCACCGACGTCTCGAATCAGATCACCACCCGCAACTGGCCGGCTGGCGTCAAAACCGCGATTAACCTGCAAGGTCGGCCGGTCGGCCGTTGCCGCCGGCCCTTCAACCCGGTTTCGAAAGATCAGGAAAACCGGATCGCAGCAGCGCTGGAACGTGCTCAGGACAGCCTCAACGCCTGATCGCAGGGCAACAAAAGACAGTGGCGTCGGCGATGTCAGGTCGCCGCCGCCCACCGCTCCGCTCAAGGGGCGGCATCCCGCATGAACCCCGATGAGAGGATCGAGCATGGCTTCGGTAAGCGCAAGAAGCATCCAGAAATCGTTCGGTGCCGCAGTGGTGCTGCACGATGTCAACGTAGAGGTGGAAGACGGCGAGTTCGTCACGCTCGTCGGTCCCTCCGGCTGCGGAAAATCGACGCTCCTTCGGGTCGTTGCCGGGCTCGAAAACCTGAGCGACGGCGAAATCCGCATCGGCGAGCGGCTGGTCAACGACGTCGCGCCGAAGGACCGCAATATCGCAATGGTGTTCCAAAGCTATGCTCTTTATCCGCACATGACGGTTTCCGAGAACATGGCTTTCTCGCTTAGGTTGGCAAAAGTAAACCAGGCCGAGGTACGGGAAAAAGTCGACTATGCGGCTGATATTCTTGGCCTCGACAAACTTCTCGACCGCTATCCGCGCCAATTGTCCGGCGGCCAGCGTCAGCGCGTGGCCATGGGCCGGGCGCTTGTACGCGATCCGCAGGTCTTCCTCTTCGACGAACCGCTCAGCAATCTTGACGCAAAACTGCGCGTCAAGATGCGGGCCGAGATCAAGGAACTGCACCAGAGCCTGAAGACCACAACGATCTACGTGACGCACGACCAGATTGAGGCAATGACGATGGCGGACAAGATCGTTGTTATGCGAGACGGCAAGGTCGAGCAGATCGGCCGCCCGCTCGATCTCTATGATCGGCCGGCGAACATGTTTGTCGCCGGTTTCATCGGCTCGCCTGCTATGAACTTCGTTCCCGGGCGTGTTGTCGATGGCGTCTTTACCACATCGACGGGACCCATTCAGCTCGATGGTCTCACTGCCGAACTCGAGGGCCGCGAATTGGTGGTAGGCATTCGCCCGGAGCATCTCGTCATCGATGACCGGAACGGATTTTCGGCCGAAGTCGTTGTGGTGGAGCCAACAGGGGCGGACACCCAGATCAACGTCCGGTTCGGTGGCAACGAAATCGTGTGCGTCTTCCATGACCGTGTTGTTCCGACGCCAGGGGAGATATTGAAATTGGGCGTGAGGCCTAGCCGACACATGCTTTTCGATCCCACGACGGAAATCGCTCTCCATCGCGCCGCCTAACGGCACCCAGGCCATTTCTATCATCAACGACCAGGAGGCTCCCATGAAGAAAGTCATGAACGACCCGTTCACCTATGCGGAAGAAACGCTGAGGGGGCTGGTCCGCGCGTATCCGCAATTCTACAAGTTGGCGGAGGGCACGACACGTGTAGTCCGTCGGCCTGACGCACCCGTCAAGGGCAAGGTCGGTATCGTATCGGGCGGGGGATCTGGCCATCTTCCTATCTTCACAGGCTATATCGGCCCAGGTTTTCTGGATGCCGTTGCGAACGGCGACGTCTTCGCTTCGCCGTCTGCAGACGAAATGGCGACCGCGATGCGGGCGGCAGATAGCGGTGCCGGCGTGCTGCGTCTCTACGGCAATTACGGTGGCGACGTCATGAATTTCGACATGGCGGGTGATCTTGTCGCGATGGACGGGATCGAGAGCACGACCGTTCTCCTCACCGACGACGTGGCGAGCGCGGCCCTCGCTGAACGTGAGAAGCGCCGCGGTGTTGCTGGCATGGTGTTTACGTTCAAAATCGCCGGTGCCGCCGCGGACGCGGGCCTCGACTTGCATGGTGTCACGACTGTCGCACAGCGCGCGGCGGATGGTTGCCGCACTATAGGCGTCGCGCTCTCCCCCTGCACGGTTCCACAGGCCGGCAGGGCTACCTTTTCTATCGGCGATGACGAAATGGAAGTCGGCATGGGTATCCATGGCGAACCGGGCGTCCATCGCGGCAAACTCGGCACAGCGGATGAAATTGCCGACGCGATGACGGACCGTCTCCTGACCGATCTTGCCCTCGACGCTCCCGCTCCGCTTGCGGTTCTCGTTAACAGCCTCGGCGCTACCCCACTCGAGGAGTTGTTCATCCTCTATAGCCGCATCGCCGACAGGTTCGAAAGCGCTGGTCACAGCATCGCTTATGCGCTCGTCGGTCGCTACGCCACGTCTATGGAGATGGCCGGAACCTCGCTTACTGTACTGCCGGTCGATGACGAACTGCTCCGGTACCTCAATGCACCGGCCGCCTGCGCTTTTTGGAAGGTCTGAATATGCCCATCACACTAGAATCGCTGAAAACTGGTATCAAGGACATCCTGGCGACACTCGAAACAGAACATGCCAGGCTCACGGAGCTCGACGGGAAAATCGGCGACGGTGATCTCGGCATTACACTTCTAAAGGCTTTTCGAGAGCTTGATCGGATCAAAGGTGATTTTCCGGCGGATTTCGGCCTTGCAATGATGGAGGGCGCATCTGGCATTTCGAAAGTGTCGAGTTCAAGCTTCGGGAATCTGCTGGCCACCTGCTTCATTACGGTGGCCAAGGAGACCAAAGGCAAGACGGAAATTGACTGGAGTGGGGTATCGGGCTGGCTCGACAAGGCCGTCCAGGCCATGATAGCGCGCGGCAAGGCTTCGCTCGGCGACAAAACGGTGATGGATGCAGTTTCGGCTGCTGCGACGGCGACTGCCGGCATCTCCGATCCGACGGCCATTCGAGCGAAAGCAATCGCTGCCGTCGAGGCGACGCTCGACGAATTCCGGGCCAGGCCGAACAGGGTCGGTCGAGCGCGCATCTTTGCTGAACGCACGGTCGGTGTCGACGATCCGGGTATGGTTGCGTTCAGCGTGATGCTGAGTGCCCTGAAGACCTAGCCCGAAAATTCATGGTGGGTTGGCGGATATGGTTCAAACCGTTGAAACGACGTAGGATTTTGTTCCTTACGTCGATCTGCGCCGTTTTTCGGAAACCACATCCGCTATGAATGATCCTACGCTGCCGCTGAGCGGTTTGTCATCAGTCGGCGGCAAGTCTGTCATCGCCCGTTTCGACGGCGGCATGCTGTCGTGCGACAGCGGCGTTCTGGCCCTAGCCGAGGTGGAAAAGTGGCTGCGCGTGGCCGAGCGTCTGGTGCGGTGCATCAACGATCCTCGCCGCCCGGACCAAGTCATCCACAGCCTGGCCGATATGATCGGCTTCCGCATGCAGATGATTGCCGTCGGTTACGAGGATGGCAACGACGCCAATCGGCTGCGCTGCGACCCGGTCTTCAAGATGGCCCGGGACATGCCGCAATCGGGTCGGGACCTGGCGTCGCAATCGACGATGTGCCGGCTGGAGAACCTGCCCGATGTGGCGAGCATTGGATCCTGATCCGCGCCGACAGCCATTATTGCAGTCGGCTGGTCATCGATTGGTGCCGCGCCAACGATGTCGACTTCATCTTCGGTGTCGCGCCAACCAGCACCCTGCTCAAGCATGTTACGGACCTCGAAGCCAGCACGATGCGCGATTTGAAGCATCGGCCAGGACAGGCAAGGTGCGCCGCTTCAAGGCGTTCTTTGACGGCGCCGGCAGCTGGAGCCGGGTGGAGCGCATCAACGCGCGCGTCGAGGTTGGTTCCCAGGGAGCAGACATCCGCTTCATTGTCACCAATCTCACCGGCGGCAGGGCCAAGCGGTGCGATCGTCATCATGCTGCGACAACTGAAGATGCACGGCATGGCCCAAGCCGTCGGTAGTTGACTGAGCAAGGATCGCCAGCGTTCGAGGCCGCCATTCCAGTCCTGTTGCAGCTCTTGAAAGCAGAAACGGCCGAACGGGAGGTGCGATCGACCGCTATCAACTCAAGACCGCCCGCTTTCCTGTCTATCGTGATCTGAACGGCTTAGATCTTACCAGCAGCGAGATTAACGAGGTGCCTGTCCGCCAACTTCATCGCTGCGAGTTCCTCGACGACGCCAACAATATCGTTCTGGTCGGCGGCCCCGGCACGGGCAAGATGCACATTGCCACCGCGATAGGCGTCCAGGCCATTGAGCATCACCATAAACGGGTTCGGTTCTTCTCGACCATCGAACTGGTCAATGCGCTCGGACAGTAGAAGGCGCAAGGGCACTCCGGCCAGATCGCCAATCGGCTTGTCCACTCCGATCTCGTCATCCTTGATGAGTTCGGTTACTTGCCGTTCAGCGCCTCAGGTGGTGCGGATGCTGTTCCATCTGCTGAGCAAGCTCTACGAGCGGACCAGCGTCATCATCACGACAAACCTCAGCTTCAGCGAATGGGCCTAGCCAATAGCGAATGAATGACCGTTGTGTTGGAACCTTTTTTCCACCCACGAGTTTACTAAATTAACTGGGAAACTAGGTGGAAGGTCGGATGAAAACAGTAAATGACCAAGCGAAAAAATGCGCTGACGGCGAGGATGAAGCGCCGTATCGTCTGCTCCCGTTGATTCGACGAATTGAAGAAGCCTTTCGGAAACGTCAAGAGGAAAAAGATAGCTCTTCTCCTCGCACTTGACTATGTAGGAGAGTGGCCTGCCCCCATGGGGTGATCCGCTTGGAATGTTAGTGCATGCTCGGTCTGCTGGCCACCGCCGGTGTTGACGCTGGACCGTTTTGGCGAGGCCAGACAGCGGCTTCAGGTGCCGGTGGCTTGTAGCCCAGCGATGAGTGTGGCCGCACAGTGTTGTAGTGACGTCGCCAGTTTTCGATGACGATCTTTGCCTCCTTGAGTGTGTAGAAGATTTCACCGTTGAGCAGTTCGTCTCGGAGCTTCGAATTGAAGCTCTCGCAATAGCCGTTTTCCCACGGACTGCCCGGCATGATGTAGGCGGTCTTGGCACCCACCGCCGCGATCCATTCCCGTAGCGCCTTGGCGATGAACTCCGGGCCATTGTCGGAGCGAATATGCCCCGGGACGCCGCGCAGGATGAACAGGTCGGAAAGCACGTCGATGACATCGACGGCCTTCAGCTTTCTCTCGACCCTGATAGCAATGCATTCGCGGGTGAACTCGTCGATAACGTTGAGCATACGGATTTTCCTGCCATTGTGCGTCCGATCCTCGACAAAGTCGTAGAACCAGACATGATTGGCATATTCTGGCCGAAGCCGGACACACGAGCTGTCGTTCAACCACAGCCGACCGCGTTTGGGTTGCCTGTGCGGCACCTTCAGCCCCTCCCGCCGCCAGATGCGTTCGACCCGCTTGACGTTCACGATCCAGCCAGCCTGGTGCAGCATCGCAGTGATGCGGCGATAGCCATAGCGGCCATACTGGAGAGCGAGCGCCGTGATGTCGGCGGTCAATTCCGCTTCATCATCCGGGGTCCTGGCGATCTTGCGCTGCGTAGAACGATGCTGACCCAGAACCCGGCAGGCCCGTCTCTCGGGCACGCCCAGCTCCTCGATGATATGATCCACGCAGGCGCGGCGGCGGGCGGGGCTTAGAAGTTTCCCTTAGCGGCCTCGGCGAGGATCATCTTGTCCAACGTGAGATCGGAAACCGCACGCCGCAGCCGGGCATTCTCGGCCTCCAGCTCTTTCAGCCGCTTGACCTGGTCGCCCTTCAAGCCGCCGTATTCAGACCGCCACCGGTAGTATGTAACTTCCGTCACACCTATCGACCGGATCGCCTCCGCCATCGATTTGCCCTGTGCATTCAGCACGTCAACCTGACGCAGCTTGGTGACGATCTCTTCGGCCTTGTGTCTTTTCCCTGCCATTTCAATGTCCTCCTCGGCTCATAAGCCATACTTCAAGAAGGACCACTTTTCAGGGGGCAGACCAAGAGTATGTCCGGCTTTTCGGGGGCCAATTCAGCAAGATCGTTGACGATCGGTGGTTCTTCCGGGTGGAATCCGCATTTCAATTCACCCAAAGTTTCATTTCCATCATCGATGTGCCAAAGTTAAGTAAAATGGAGGAACGCGATGACCATTAAGCCGATGAAGTTCATTTTGAAGAAAACTTTAATGGTTGGCGGACACGAGGTGGGCGAGGGCACCTATGTTGGCCAGAAGCTTCTTGCTACTGAGATCGAGCGCTTAAAGAGCCGTAAAGCGTCTTATTTTTTACACTTAGCACCACAAGCTATAACTGACGGCCTGACTGCCGTGCAGCGCTTTGATCTCGATGTCACAGACTTCGTGGAAAAAGGCCAGATAATCATCGAGTAATGAGACGTGGGCGCGGACGATGGTGGAATCGAACATCTGGATCAAATGGGCCGTTGCGCTCATCTCGGCCAGCATGTCGAAGAAGGCTTCGAACACGCCGGCCTTGCTCAGCCGATCAAAGCGCTTCCACACTGAATTCCAATGGCCGAAGCGCTCCGGCAGCACGCCAGCGCACATTCTCCACCGTAAAGAAGTGCATCGCTTCCAAAAACAATCGGTCATCCGCTGCCTTGCAGCCCCGCCGCAGCAGGCAAGCCCGGAAAATCTCCAGCGCATTCGCCCAATCCGCATCTGTCATCTTCGTCGACATCACCAACCTCTAAATCAGTCGGCAACCCATGAATCAGACTGGATTCGTCGGTGGAACCCCAAAACCTATACCTGAGTCAATTCGTCCACACGGCGTAACATAGTGATAGGGCCAAAGAAGGACATTGAGATGGCAGTACGCCCCTCTTACGACGGACGCTATCGACGCTCACTCCCGCGTGCATCACTATAATTTTCATCTAATCCGTAGAACATCCTGGCGGATGTTTCGACTACTGCGCGGTGTTTCGCGGGGTCAAAGGTGGGACCGGGAAATGTCTCGATAAGATATCTCGCGAAGCTCAAGCGAATGGCTTCGTCCTTGGCAAACCAGGGTTGCTGGATAATTTCGTCGAAGATTGATTTCAGTGAAGCAAGTTCTTCAGGTTGAAACGCACCGTTATTTTTGGGGTTCCAGATCACAGTCCACCCTTTTCATAATAGGGCGAAAGCTCCTAAGCTGACCTCGACGGCGCCCGTACCAATTGCCATCCATGCAATAAGCATACGCCCTTTCCGCCGATTGTACACCGCTAAAGATAGCCGTGTGCGTGCGAGAGTAGGGGAGTGCTTCAGAACTCCATGCTGAATTTGATATACTGAAATCTCGGAGGTCACCGTCTCGACGTACGCATCCGGCGTGGGCCACCTTTTCAGTTTGACCCGACCATGCCACTTGTTGGCGCGCATAGTCTCTTCTTCGGTCGAGCGGCTGAGAGCATACTTACACGTCGCAGTTAAGTGTTTTATCCCAATATAAAATATTGTAATTCCAAGCTAAAACGGGTTAAATATGATGTGAATATTTCGATGATCCCATAGGCCTGCCGGTGGAAGCCACGGCCACAAGGGCCGGGCCGGGAGTCATGATACGATCGAGGCGTCGGATGCGGCCACTTTAACCGTTCAGCGTCTTGACCTTGGTGAGGGCTGGAAAAAGGCGCACCCATATCACTACGATGGCGACCGTACCGACACCGCCGATGACACCGGCGGCGACAGGCCCAAGGAAACCTGCCAACATGCCGGATTCGAATTCGCCCAGTTGATTTGACGTGCCAATGAAAAGTGAATTGACCGCATTGACGCGGCCTCGCATTTCGTCGGGCGTCAAAAGCTGGACAAGCGAGCTGCGGACCACAACGCTGACGGTATCCGACGCTCCCACGATGAACAGCGCACATACGGATAGTGCAATATTGGTGGAGACAGAGAACGCGACCGTCGCCACGCCGAAGATCCCGACAGCAGCGAGCATTTTCATTCCGACATGGCTTCTCAGCGGACGCCGCGCCAGCACAATGGACATGGCAAGGGCGCCAAGCGCCGGTGCGGCACGCAGCAATCCCAGCGCCCAAGGCCCTGCATGCAGAATGTCCCGCGCGAACATGGGCAGTAGCGCAGTGGCACCGCCGAACAGGACGGCAAAGAGATCGAGCGAGATCGTTCCAAGCATAACGGGGCGGCTACGGATAAACGAGACACCGGCAAAGACCGATGTCAACGTTACCGGCTCGCGTTTGGCGGGCCTCCTCTGCATGCGGATCGAAATCACATTGACGCTGGCAACGGCGAAGAAAACGGCAGCAATGGCGAAAGGCGCGGCGGGATGTACGCCATAAAGCAGGCCACCAAGTGATGGTCCGACAATGAACGCCGTCTGCTGCATGGAGGTGGTCGTCGCAATTGCCTGTTGCAGCATCGATCCAGGCACGATGTTTGGCAACAATGCCGCCATTGTCGGCCGCTCGAACGCAGTTGTAGCCCCCAGGGCCGTGACGGCAAGAAGGATGCCTGCCGGTGCCAGCCACTGTTGCCAAGTAGCCAAAGCAAGCGCGACCGAAGTCGCAGCCTCGATCAACTGGCAGGCAAGACCGATGCGACGACGATCGTAGCGGTCTGCGATATGGCCTATAATGAAAGTCAGCCCGACCATTGGCAGGAACTGGCAAAGGCCGACAAGTGCCAACGCAAAGGCGCTGTGTGTCTGGTCATAGATCATCCAGCCCATCGCAATCGCGACGCACTGAAACGAAAGGGACGAGAGAACGCGGGAAGCGGCAAAATTCAGATAACCGGGATGGCGAAGAACGCTACCCGGCATTGCATGTACGGTATCCATTTGAAGCCTTACGAGCGGGAGACCCGCCGTGCCGGTTGTCGCATTTTCAGGTGTCGTGCTGTTCCAGGACGGGAATGTCAACCGCAACAGGTAAATTTTACAATTTCATGGACCGTGGCGTTGAACGGAAGGATGTCCCGTTGCGGCCATCGGAGGAAGCACGGAAAGCCAGCCCACCGCCTGCTGTTTCTGGTCGCTTGGTCATGCCCGCCGTGCGGCGGCAGTCGAGCCGCTCGAACCGAGCAGCCGCCGGATATCGGCGCTGGACGCGGGGTGACCGAACAGGTAGCCCTGCGCCTGATCGCAGCCCTCGTCGGACAGGCATCTGTATTGCTCCGGCGTTTCCACGCCTTCGGCGGTCACCGTCGCAGCGAAACTTTTACCGAGACCGATGACCGCTCGAACGATCGCGAGGCTTTCCGGCGAGGTTGTCAGTTCCGAGACGAAGGACTGGTCGATTTTCAGCTTGTCGAAGGCCACCCTTCGCAAATAAGCAAGGCTTGAATAGCCCGTTCCAAAATCGTCCAGTGCAATTCGGATGCCCAGCTCCTTCAATTGCTTGAGAAGGCGCACATTTTCTTCGCTATCGGCCAGGAAGACCGACTCTGTGATTTCCAGTTCGAGCCGGTCCGGTGCAAGGCCGGACTGCTCGAGCGCCTGCATCACGTCCACGGCAAGCCCGAATCCGGTGAATTGCCGCGGGGAAAGATTGACCGCCAGCCGGACAGTCGACGGCCATCGGGCGGCCTCCCTGCAAGCTTCGTGCAGAACCCATCGACCGATCGGCTCTATAAGCCCCGAAGCTTCCGCTACAGGAATGAATTCGCCGGGCGATATCATGCCTCTGACGGGGTGGCGCCAGCGCAGAAGCGCCTCACAACATACCATCTCTCCCGAGCGGGTTTCGACGATCGGCTGATAGTTGATCTGCAACTGGCCTTTTTCGAGAGCGGCCGACAGTTCGTTCCGCAGGATACGCTCGTGATCGGCCTTTTCCTCCATGGCGAAATCGAACCAGGCATAGCCGCCCTTTCCTATGGCTTTTACGGCGTAGAGCGCGAGGTCTGCACGCTTCATCAGCGATTCACCGCCGTTTCCATGCCGGAAATTCGAAACGATGCCGATGCTGCAGCCGACCGATACCTTGTGGCCGTCAATATCGAACGGTTCGCTCAACGCCGCGACGAGCTTCTGTGCCAGATGGGATGCGGTGGCATCGCTTATGCCGCCGCAATGCAGAATGCCGAACTCGTCGCCTCCCAGGCGCGCGATGACGTCATCGGCACCCTTCAGCATCCGCATCCGGCTGGCCAGTTGCCGCAACAACTCGTCCCCGGCGTGATGGCCGAGGTCGTCATTGACGGATTTGAAGCCATCCAGATCGAGGAAAAGCACGCAAAAGTCGTCACGGCCTTCGTCGGCGGAGGTGAGATGCTCTTCCAGCATGTTTTGGAAGAAAAGCCGGTTGGGCAAGTCGGTCAGGACATCGTGCAATGCGAGGTGCCGGCTGCGTGCCTCTGCCCTGAGCCTTTCCGTGACGTCTTCCGAGATGCCGAGCAGATAGCGAGGCTGGCCGTTGACGTCGGGCACGCCGACCTTTTGTGTTCTGAGGGAGCGAATGCCTTCTGGCGTCGCCAAAGGCTCGTTCTCGATTGTCACGAGCTTCCGGGAGGCGACGACGGCCTCGTCCGCCGCCCTGAAGCGCACGGCATCCTCCGGATCGAAGAGGTCGAAATCGGTTTTTCCAATGAGATCCTGCCGGCTCAAGCCGAGCAGTTCCTCCCCCGCTTTGTTCAGAAGAATGAACCGGCCGTCCACCACATCCTTGACGAAGACCATGGATGGAATGCTCTCGACCACGGCGTCGAGAAAGATCTGGGTGCTTCTCAGTTCGACCGAGGATTGTTCGCGGCATGTCACATCGACACACCATACCATCACGCAAGGGCGGTCCTGATGGGTGACCCGCCGGGCGAACGGCAGGATTCGTATGGTTTCTCCCGAAGCCGTGACATGAGTGCGCGAACCGTCCGGCTTATACTCCGCCTCGATGCCTTCTATTGTGTCGAGGAAAATGCCGCAGTCGTGCCCCAATCGCAGATCGAACGCTGTCTTTTGCAGGATTTCTGCCTGGCTATAGCCGTAAAGGACGCATGCGGCATGGTTGACCGCAACGATTTCGTGCGACGTCGCGTCGAAAATCCACATCGCGATAGGATTTCTCTCGAAAAGTATTTCGAACGTGCTCTCGGATTCGGCCTGCCTGGTTTCTGACGTCTGCATGTTTTCTCAATACTCCGCCTTACGGCATCGATTCACCGCCTATCGACCCGCGCGCGGACAATAGTATACTTCTGGTTGTTGAGTCTTGCACGCCTGAAATTTCAAAAAGGTGAATCGGACGGAAACGATTGTAGATGCAGGAGAATCCGGTCGCGCCTCCCTCAATCCTGCCTTTTGAAAATGGTGGTGAGCCAATCGATGAAGACGCGCACGCGCGGCGAAAGTTGGCGGTTGCGTGGGTAGAGAAGCGAGACCGGCGTGCGCGTGGGCGGAAAATTCTCCAGCACGGGCAGGAGTTCGCCGGCCGCCACCGCCGCTTCGGCGTGATAGCGCGGGATCTGGATGAGGCCAAGACCGAGCTTCGCGGCGGCGACGTAGCTTTCGGCCGCGTTCACCGAGACGGTTGCCGGCAGGATGATCTCCCGGACGGCCCCGCTCACGATGAATTCGAGCGGTAGCATACGGCCCCTTGCGCTCGAGTGAAAGCCGACCATGCGGTGTCCGTCGAACGCGTCGGGATGCCGGGGCATTCCATGGCGGTCGATATAGGAAGGCGCGGCAAGCGTAACCTCGTCGAGCATGGCGACGGTCCTGCCGACCATGTCGCTATCCTGCGGCGTGCCGACGCGCAGCACGCAGTCGATGCCCTCACTGATGAGATCGACCAGCCGGTCTCCTTCGCTGATGTAGATTTCGATGTCCGGGTAGAGCGCGAGAAAGGCCGGCAGGCCCGGCAGGACGAAATGGCGCGCCAGCGTGCCGTGCACGTCGACGCGCAGCAGGCCCTTCGGCTTCGCACCGGCAAACGCCCCTTCCGCATCCTCGATGTCGGCGAGGATGGCGAGGCATCGCCGGTAGTAGGCTTCGCCATCCAGCGTAGGGCCGACATGGCGCGTGGTGCGCTGGAGCAGCCGCACGCCGAGCCGTGCCTCCAGCTCCCGCACCGCATCGCTGACCGTGGAGCGCGGCAGGCCGGTGTCTTCCGCCGCCAGCGTGAAGCTGCGGCGCTCGACAATGCGGGTGAAAACGCGCATGGCTTCCAGCCTGTCCATCTATTGTTTGCCTTTGCCGGAAAGTGATGCCGAATAATAGATGATTATCCGCAAGGAGGAAAGTGGCATCTTCCCTTTCATCAAACGCGCCTAATGGCGCGAGGAACCGAAGGAGAAGAATATGTCCGCCAACGAAAACAGGATCGCTATCGTAACTGGCGCATCGCGCGGTATCGGCGCGGCAATAGCCGAACGCCTCGGCAGGGACGGTTTCACCGTTGTCGTCAACTATTCCGGCAATGCCGCCGCTGCGGACGCTGTGGTGCGAAAGGTCGAGCAGGCCGGCGGCAAGGCCGTCTCCGGCCAGGCCGATGTTTCCGATGCCGAGGCTGTCCGCCGCCTTTTCGATAGCGCCGAAGCCGCATATGGCGGGGTCGACGTGCTGGTGAACAATGCGGGTATCATGATGCTCTCGCCTCTCGCGGCGGCAGATGACGCGCATTTCTCCCGTCAGATCGACGTCAATCTCAAGGGCACCTTCAACACACTGCGGGAGGCGGCCGGGCGCCTGCGCGACGGTGGCCGGGTCATCAATTTCTCGACCAGCGTCGTCGGCCTGAAGCTCGAGACCTACGGCGTCTATGCCGCGACCAAGGCGGCGGTCGAGACCCTGACGGCGATCATGGCCAAGGAGATGCGCGGCCGGAATATCACCGTCAACGCCGTCGCTCCCGGCCCAACGGCCACCGACCTCTTCCTCAACGGCAAGTCGGACGAACTGGTCGAACGCATGGCCAAGATGAATCCGCTGGAACGCCTCGGCACGCCGGAAGACATCGCCGCCGCCGTCGCCTTCCTGGCCGGTCCGGATGGCGGCTGGATCAACGGGCAGACGCTCCGGGCGAACGGCGGCGTTATCTGACCTGCGCCGGGCGGCCGGTTCTGCCGGCCGCTTCCGTTCGGCTCTCGCATTCACCCCTCCCGTCTTCTTTTACGGTCGAAAAGGGAATGGTGCCGGCGGCTGTGTGATCTTCTCACACTCGCGGCAGGTGAACTTCTCTCGCACCGTCTGGATGACCTTCCACTGACGCGGGATAACTTCCAGGGTCTCGGTAATGTCCTCACCGAGCTTCGACAGTTTGGCCGATCCGCAGCAGGCGCAATTGGCGGGAGCGGCGATGACGACGCGCTCGCGTGGCAGGTGTTCGGGAAAGGGCTTACGTGACGGACGCCTGCGCTCGAAGGCTTTGACGGTTGAAGCTTTGGCTGCGATCTCCGCCGCCAGTGCATCTTCAACGGCGTCTGCTTCCAACTCCTCGAGTTGCAGTTCCATCTGCTCCAGGAGCCGTGCCTTACCCGGCCGACGTCGGCCGCCAGGTCTTTTGCGGCATCCGCCAGCCGCGCGGGAAATCTCGGAGATGACCGCGTCTGGCTCAAAGCAGGCAGCGACCAGGCGCTCTTTGTCTTCTCGTGACCAGCGCCGACGGCGCTCTACGGACGTGATCACCTCAATTGGATGCTTCGTCATATGACTACTCCTAGTGTTACCACTAGGACTGGCAGTCAGCAGGCCGTCATCGCAAGACGGCCTTCACCGTGGGCTTACCGTACAGCGGGCGCGGAGCGGGTGTCAGTTGCGCGCCAACGGTTTATAGGACGAGCTTTGCCGCTTCCGAGTAGCTGAATGAATGAAGTTGTTTTGATGTGGCATGTCACTTTGACGCTGTGATGCAATGGGGTGGAATGATAGAAAATTGGATAACTTTTGTAATATCCTTTGTTCGTAAAGTCAACCTGAATGATTATCATCGTCGATGAGGCCATGTGTCTGTCCGTTGTTAGCACGAATACTTCAAAACTATGCCATCATATCGACAAGCAAACAGGTCAATCTAGGAAGTGTTCCCCTCGGAAGCGGTCATAGGACTATAAACGAACTTGCCAAGCCTGCGTCCCAGCGACGGGATCTTATCAGACGCAAGCCTTATACTTGCCCGCGTCATCACGTAGCTCTCTTCATGCCGCCATAGGATTCGCGCTCCAGCGAAAGTCCGTCGCATCCATCCAGAAGTGGTGAAGAACGACACCCGGTTTGCGTGCAAGTGCAACCTTCGCGCGCTTCATGCCCCCGATGCTGAGCTCGACGTCGAGCAGCTTGGATTGCAGAAGCTTGCGACCAAGCAATAGAGCCCGAGCGTCCTGGGCTGGCGACGACTTGGCGTGGACCGGACGATACCACCCCATGCCCAGCAGTTACGCGATCCCCCGTGCATCCTTGCGGTCGGTCTTCACCGTCATCGCCGAAAGCGCCGCCTTCACATGCTGCGTTTCCAGCAAAATCACCTCATGACCCGCAGCAACGAGAGCCGCGTGTAGCCATTGGGACAACGGCCCCGCTTCAAGGCCGACCGCCGTCGTCGACGGTGACGGCGTCCGCGACACGCACGAGCGCCTCATCCTCGAAACCGTCGAGGCTCTGTCCGAAGGCCTCGCAGAGCGAGCTATGCAGATCCACCTGCAACGTATCGTCGGTTCCGCCCATGGCGCCGGCCAGTTCTACTCGCGCGCCGTGACGGAAGCCCGCGACGCCACAGCCAAGGCAGTCAGCGACGCCCGCGACGGCATTGTCGGTTGCGACAATTCCGCCCAGAGCAAGCGGGAATTCGCTGCCGATATGGGTATCCAGGCATTCTCGCTCCGCATGGCCGCCGAGGGCGCGGCTGCGGCCTACGAACGCGCTGTCAGGGAAGCCTGGAAGCCTTTCGATCGCCCGGTCGACAATCCTGGCCAGACCCTCGACCGCAAAGCGGCCGAGGCGCAGATGGACGCGCTCGGTTGAGCGATCAGGCGGGGCTTCGGCCCCGCCTTTTTCCTTTATGCCGCGGTTGACGTCCGCGGCTTTGGATGGATCTGCGATATATGATATCTTGGGCTCGTCGCTACAATCAGGGTGATAGGCCTGCTAAGGGCGTGTTTCGAGATGATATGTTTTCCAGGAGGCCGAATTGAGCGCAAGAAGTGTTGCTGAACAATGTTTATGGGCGTTGGGTCTTAGCGTCATAGTGTTGCTGCTCCTCTTCGTACCCTTAGCAGTTATCGAGCTTCTGCGCGACCAGCCAATCGGATCGACGATCGCTGGTGATATTCGAAAACCCTCTTTCAGCGGCCCAATTGCGATGACAGTTTCCGCATACGCCTTGGTCGTTCTCGTGGGGAGGCTTATCTATAACTTCCGGAACCGAGGGAAGCACGACAGCTGACCTTTCAAATCATGTGCATAGAGGAATTCGCCAGCATCGCGTCGGTCGCTCTATGCGGCCTTTTCCTTATGGCTTCGCCGCCGGAGCAATTGCTGCCTTCAGGCACATTGTCGGCGAAGCCTGGAAGCTGGAACAAGTCCGCCGATCAAAAGTGCAGAGGGCGTCATGATCGACTCCTTTCACTTCGGGAAGTGTTCGACATGGGTCTCGGCCGTGCGACCAAAATAGACCACGCGACGGCCTAGAAACGAGACCAGGTATCCCGCGCAGCCTGCCACTTTGACCTTCTCGCAGAAGGCGACATAGCTATAGTCGGCGGGGTTTGCCTGGGCCCAACGTACCAGGAGCTCGACCGTATTGGCATCGAACTCAGGAGCTACACTTCCAGACGAGAGAGGCATGTCAAGCATGATGCTGCCACCATCGGGCAGATAGAAAACCTGGGTATTTCGGCGGTAGTCGACGGCGTAGCCCTCGAAGCCGCCAGCGATCAATTTGCCCACGATCTCCGGAAAGCTCAGGCTTCCAGTGTGGGCAGCTTGCAGGCAAGTCTGGACAATAGAAATCCGTTCCGCGTCCATGTCGGTTCCTTTCATGTCAAAATTGATATTGGGTGGGCTTAGTCCACCGGGGTTGCGTTAAGCCCGCGTCGCTCGGCGAGTAGCTTCAGAATTCGGTTGAGCGTTTCGTGATCTTCCGTCGTCAAGGTATTGAAGAACTCCGCATCATTCTCATCGGCAAGCGCTGCAAGCACCGGGATTTTATCCCGGCCCTTACTCGTCAAGGAAAGGCTGTGGGCGCGCTTGTCTTCCTTGCTTTCCTTGCGCGCGACAAGTCCCTTGGCCAGCAGCCTTTCCGCGAGTTTGCTGATCGCGCCTTTCGTCATACCCATCTTCACGGCGAGAATTGACGGGGGCATTGGTTCGGAATCACAGAGTGCCCGCATGAACGACCACTCGGCGACCGTGACATCTTGGCCAGTCACCTTCCGGGTAAACTCCTGCGACACGGCGTTCGATACCATCCGCATCCAATACCCGGTGTGATCGGTCAGTTTCGAGGTATTCAAAACAGCTCTCCATCTAGTTAACTAGGAAACTACCAAGGTTAGGTTTCCTAGTCAACGAGATTCTTCGGAGTTCACAGATGACGCAATTTCGATGTTATACCGCTTCTCGTGTCAGGCTCCGGCAGTCCCTTGATGGCGCCGCCTGGTATAGGGATTGTAGATGCCATACCTCGGGATTACGGTCCGCCAGGCTTCGTAGAACTTGGTGGAGTCGTAAGCCGCATCGAGGCCCATCGTCTCCGTATCGACAATGACGCCCCGCGATGGAAAGCCATGCCGCGGCGCATCCGCGATGACGCGAGGCTCCAGTTTTCGCAGAACGCGATAGCGGCCGCTTTCTTCGAGCCGGCGGCCAGCTTCTCTTCCACCTCATCAGCAGGCTCTACGAACGCACCTCGATCATCATCACCACCAACCTGGCCTTCGGCGAATGGCCCGCCGTCTTCGGCGATGCAAAGATGACCGCCGCTCTGCTCGACCGCCTTACCCATCACTGCGAGATCATCGAGACCGGAAATGAATCATGGCGCTTCAAGAACCGCTCTCAAAGCTAAAGCCGAAAAAGACAAACAACCCGCGCCCGCAAACCCTGCGCTAAATTGAGGGCTCCGGGCCTACGCGCGCTGACCCGACGCAACCAGAAGGAGGGGTTCCTTTTGGGCTCTGACGCGCTTTTGGTGACGTTCAGTTTGGCCCTATGACGCGGGCCTCAAGGAGATCGAGTTTTCCGCGACCATACATCTGGCGTTTCACCAGCTTGAGCTTGGTAATCTGTCCCTCTGTCTGTCCGTTTGACCATTGGGAGGTTATGGCATTCTGGATTGCGGCTCGGTCTCGGATAACGCCATTCGCGAATGATGCAACCAAGCTTTTCGCCGCGCGTTCGATCCAGGCCTCCAGGTCGCCCGAGGACTTGCGGCGCACCATTTCATGGAAGCCTTCAACGACGTCCCTGGCCTCGACAAGGTCTGGCAGCCTTCCTTCGATGGCAGCAACCGTTATCGTTTGAGCCTTGGTCAAGTTGTTCCGTTCGAGGGTCATCAGGCGGACGATCGTGCGTGCGGCCGGCGCATAGCCGAGACCGTTTTCGGCCTTCTCTGCGCGCCTTCGTCGCGTTGCCCATTCGGTGACGACTCGCAGGCCACCTCCAAACCCGGCCAATCGAAGTTGTCGCCATAACTTGGCGTCGTTTCGTTGTCCGGCGTCCCATTGCGCTTCGAGCCAAGGCAGATGCGGCTCCAGGGGTGTTTGCCGGACGCGGAAGATGTCGGTCCGCTGACTACGAACGACACTGCGCACCAGCTTTCGGCTATGCCCGGTTCGGCGCACGATTTCCTTGATGGAGATGCCATCGGCGACGAACCCACAGATAACGGCATTTGCCTCCTTACGCCGCAGGTATCCCTGGTATTCCAGGCGCTCGGCAGCAGTCAGGAGCTTCGGATTGATGCTTGCTGTGCCGATTGCCACGCGGACCTGCCGCATCAATTTGCGCACGGCGTCGAGAAAGGCATGGCTGGCGTTTTCCATCAGATGCCAGCGGTCGGCGACCTGATCGGCCTGCGGCAGGGCTTTTGCGGTGGCCAGCGCATATACGCCCCCACGGTCTCGTGCGACGACTTCGATCTGGGGCTGCTGGACCAACCATGCCTTAGCAGTCGCCGGCTCCCGATCTGGCAACAATGCGATTGTCTTTCGCCGCTCAAGATCGCAAATGATCGTGCCATATCGATGATTGCGGCGCCATGCCCAATCATCGACGCCGATAACGCTCGGTGGCGTTGGCGGCGGACGATCGTACCGGCGAACGGTTCGTAGCAGCGTATCATTGCTAACCGCAAGTCCGAGACGATCCGCAAATCGCGCTGCCGGACGGCCGCCCAACGCAAGAGCGAGATGATTAACTAAATAGTCGAGGCGTGTTGTTCGGCGAGCCATGGGACGGACCACGTCATTGCCGAACCGCTCCACGAAAATCTTCTGGTGGCACTCTCTAGCAACGCAGAAAAAGCGACGAGCGCTGACGTGCAAAACAAGCCTGCGTCCAGAACACGGAAGATCGCTGATTTTGCGATAATATCGACTGTGAACTCTGAAGGACGAGGTTCCGCACCGAGGACACAGCGCACCGTCGGCGAGCGGATGTGCGGTGACGACAATCGCCTCAGCCGTTTCACAAACCTGTTCTGCTTCCAAACCGGGTGGGATTAGACTGGAAGGACGAAACTGAGCTCGCATGGCACTGATTCTCCGTCAAAAACCACACCACTTGAATCCTCAAAATCATCAAATTCGAGTCAGAGCCCCTTTTGCAAGCCGATATGGGGTCCCTCAACGATGCTCTGCTCGGCTTCGTTGAAGATGCGATCCGCATGCTTTTCGCTACGCGGTGCAAACCGATGCAACCGAGCGAGCGCCAGTTCTTCCTCAAGCTTGACGACGCGCTCGGCGAGCTGACGGTTGGCCGCCTGAAGCGCGGCGATTTGCACCATCAATTCCGCAACATCGGTAATGCCGGTTGGATTCATCGCATTTTTGAATCTGAAACCGCATCCCTGCGTCAACTGGCCAGCATGCCGAATTCACCCGACATATTCATATTGCCGACCCGGGCGCCATTCGAATATAGAATCATGACCGCGCTGAAGGCCTCGTAAATGATTGCGCTCCCTTGGTTCGTCGCTATGACAGAGATGCGCAAATATTGCGCGGAGATCGTTTTGCGGGAAGCAATTGTGCAATTCTGCCGCCGATCCCGTAATTAAGCTTCCAATCTGCAATTTCTGAGGCTAGATTGAGATAAATATCTGGCACCTGAGCCCCGTTTCGATCGCGTCCCCAAACGCGCACCGATCGGGGCTTTTTGTATTGGAACCTCGATGAAGCGGTTGGTGGATATAGGCGTACTTCTTTCCCGCAGCGGCATGTATGCCGCCTTGTCCCGTGCAAGCCGCGAAGGCGTGCTGCATGGTGTGGAGGAGGTGAATGCCGACCCGAATAGTGACGTTTCCTTCCGCGTCACCGAGCGCGATCCGGATGGACGGCTCGACCGCTATGCGCCGCTGTGTCGTGAAATCCTGGGCTGCTCCCAGGCGCGCCATATATTCGGCTGCACCACATCCGCCAGCCGCAAGGATGTCATCCCTGAACTGGAGCGGGTTGATGGTGTCCTTTGGTATCCCGTTCCCTATGAAGGTTTCGAGGCGTCCGAACGCGTTGCCTACATGCACGCATGCCCGAACCAGCATCTGCTACCACTTCTCGATTGGGCCCTGCCGACCCTCGGAAAGCGCGCCTATCTTGTCGGCTCCAACTACATCTGGGGCTGGGAGATGGCTCGGATCGCGCGGGAAGTTGTTGCCGCAGCAGGTGGGCAGGTGCTCGGCGACCGATATCTGGCGATCGGTGACACCGACCTCGATCACATCATCCAGGATATTCGCGCCTTGAAGCCGGACTTCATCCTGAACTCGCTTGTTGGTGACAGCTCCTACGCGTTTCTGGCGCGGTTGGCAGAACTGAAGCAGACGTCGGGGGGCATCAGCAGCCCCACGGTTCTGTCCTGCAACTTCACCGAGTGCGAGATCAAAGCAGGAGGTGATGCTGCCGAGGGCTTGGTATCGGCCGGTCCTTGGTTTGAACCGGATGGTGGCTCGGGCGGATCATACCGGGAAATTGCCCGGCAGTCCGTGCATGAGCTTGCACGGCTGCTGCACGGGCGCCCGGGCGCGGAGGTCCTACCGCTCTCCGAACTTGTGCAGTCTGCAGCCGCCTCCGGCCAAAAGCCGCGGCTAGATCCCACCAATTTGCATGCGCATCAGCCTGCCATCATCGCCAGGCTCGTGAATGGTCGCTTCCACGAGATCAAGCGGCTGCCGCCCGTTGCGGCGGATCCCTATCTGACGCGCCAGTTCGAATCCTCCCATGATGGCCCCTTGCTGAAGGTGGTGTCATGACAAGCATTCGTACTGAAAATCTGGGAGGCGCCATAGCCTGGATCCTGCACAGGCCGCACCCATCGGTGCACGGCTTGACCCGCCAGCTTGGCGTCATCGGCCTTGTTGTTCGCGAAGCCTGGCCGGAGCTTCCGGCTGAGGCGCTTGGCGCCGACTTCATTTTCTATGACGCCGACATGGGCCATGATGAGCAGTTCCCTTGGGCGCCTGGCCAGTCCGCCATGCCCATGATCGCGCTGATCGGTTCAGAAGCCCCGGGCCGCCTTCGTTGGGCAATGGAGATGGGTGCCCATGCGCAACTTCTGAAGCCGATGAGCGACAAAGGCGTTTATGCGGCGCTTCTTGTTGCGCGCAGTAATTTCGATCGCGCAAAGTCCTCCGACGCCCTCATCACCGACCTGCAGAATCGCCTCTCTGCGCGGCAGACGGTCGTCCGCGCGGTGATGATCTTCGTGATGCAGGGCAGGACCGAAGCCGAAGCCTACGACCTGCTGCGCCAGACAGCGATGGCATGGCGTGTGACAATCGAGACCGCCGCCGAGCGGCTAGTGGCAAATCATTCCAACGAGGGGGGCAATGACGATGGCCGACGCATCGATCTCGCCTGAACCCATGGTGGTGCCTGAGAATGAACCTTCCGTGCTGCGGCGGCTCGCTCAGCGCAAACTGGCAATCCTGGGGCTGCTGATCATACTCTTCTGCGTCGGTGGCGCCGTCTTCGCCCGTTGGTTGGCGCCGTTCGATCCTAACGAGCAGTTTTTCGACGGTCTGACGTTGGAAGGCGCACCGCTTCCACCGAACGAAAACTTCTGGTTTGGCACTGATCTGCTCGGACGCGACCTGTTGTCGCGCATCCTCTACGGCGCGCAGACCTCGCTGGTGATCGGGCTCGTGGCCAACGGTGCCGCATTGATCATCGGGACGTTGGTCGGCGTCACGGCGGGCTATTTCCGCGGGATCGTCGGCGCCGTACTGATGCGCTTCACGGATCTGATGATGGCATTCCCGGCCCTGTTGCTGGCGATCTGCCTGGCTGCGATCTTCTCCCCGTCCTTATGGATCGTCGCCATGGTCATCGCCTTCGTGAACTGGGTGCAGACGGCGCGCGTGATCTTCACCCAGACCTCATCGCTGGCCGAACGGGATTATATTGCAGCCGAAAAGACGCTCGGCGCAGGCCACGGTCGCATCGTGTTCAAGCACATCCTGCCGCATCTCATCCCGACCCTGATCGTCTGGGGCACACTCGGCATCTCCACCACCGTGCTCCTGGAAGCAACCTTGTCCTTCCTTGGCATCGGTGTGCAGCCGCCAATCCCGTCTTGGGGCAACATCATCTTCGAAAACCAGACCTACTTCCAGTCGGCGCCATGGCTCGTCTTCATTCCCGGTGCGGCCATCCTGCTTCTTGCCCTGGCCTTTAACCTCGTGGGCGATGCTCTGCGCGACATCTTCGATCCAACACAGCAGGGGCGTGACTGATGGCCGCCTATATCATTCGACGCCTGATCCAGTCCGCACTTATCCTGCTTGGCGTTTCCTTCATCACCTTCATGCTTCTCTACGTTCTGCCTGCTGATCCGGTGCGACAGATCGCCGGTCGTTCCGCAACAGCCGCGACAGTGGAAAGCATCCGCCAGCAGCTCGGGCTCGACCAGCCGTTTCTCATCCAGTACGGAAATTATCTGCTGAACCTCGTCCAGGGTGATTTCGGCCGCTCTTATCTGCAGAAGACCGAGGTGGCGCAACTCATCGTGTCGCGCCTGCCGGCAACATTGCTTCTCCTCGTGGCAGCCATTGCCTGCGAACTCCTGATCGGCCTGCCGCTCGGCATCATCGCTGCCCTTAACCGCGGTAAGGTCCTCGACAACGGTCTGATGCTGACGAGCTTCGTGACGGTTTCCGCCCCGCAATTCGTAGTCGCGCTGCTGCTGCTCTTTGTCTTCGCGGTAAAGCTCGGCTGGTTTCCAATCGGCGGCTATGGAACATTCGCCCATCTCGTGTTGCCGGCCGTCACCATCGGTATCCTAGGCTCCGGCTGGTACTCGCGCGTCATGCGCTCGTCAATGGTCGATGTGTTGCGCGCCGACTTCATTCGCACCGCCCGCGCCAAGGGGCTCGGCCGCAGCAAAGTTATTCTCGGGCACGCGCTGCCTAATGCCATCCTGCCCATCATCGCCATGATCGGCATCGACATTGGCTTGTTCATGTCCGGCATCGTCGTTGTCGAAAGCGTCTTCGGCTGGCCCGGGATCGGGCAACTCGCCTGGCAGGCCATCCAGCGCGTCGACATCCCGATCATCATGGGCGTTACGCTCGTCTCAGCGTGCGGCATCGTACTCGGCAACCTCATCGCCGACCTGATTTCGCCGCTCATCGACCCGCGCATCAAATTGCGCTGAAACCATCAACCCTCAGGAGTGAAGCCTATGAAGAAGCTGATCCTTTCTACCGCGCTCGCAACGCTCATGGCGCTGCCAGCCCTTTCGCCGGTCCAGGCCCAGGAGCCCAAGTATGGCGGCAACATGGTTGTCACATACAAGGACGATGTCGCGACCCTCGACCCCGCCATCGGCTACGACTGGCAGAACTGGTCGATGATCAAGTCGGTTTTCGATGGTCTGATGGATTACGAGCCGGGGACCACAAAGCTCCGTCCGGGCCTGGCCGAAAGCTACGCGATCTCCGAGGATGGCCTCACCTACACGTTCAAGCTTCGCCCGGGCGTCAAATTCCACAACGGTCGCGAATTGGTGGCTGACGACGTCGTCTACTCCATCAACCGCGTGATCAAGCCCGCCACCCAGTCTCCTGGTCAGGGCTTCTTCAGCATGATCGAAGGCTACGACGATGCGGCCGCAGGCAAAGCTGACACCGTCTCCGGTGTTTCTGCACCCGACAAGAACACGGTCGTCTTCAAGCTGTCTCGCCCGGACGCCACCTTCCTGCACATCATGGCGCTGAACTTCTCCTTCATCGTGCCGAAGGAAGCTGTTGAGGAAGCCGGCGCAGACTTCGGCAAGAAGCCGGTTGGAACCGGTGCATTCAAGCTGACCGAATGGACGCTCGGCCAGCGCCTCGTATTCGAAAAGAACGCGGACTACTGGATCTCCGGCGTTCCCTACCTCGACAGCTTCACGGTTGAAGTCGGCCAGGAGCCAGTCGTTGCCCTTCTGCGCGCGCAGAAGGGTGAAGTCGACGTTCCGGGCGACGGCATCCCGCCGGCAAAGTTCGTGGAAGTGATGAAGGATGAGGCGCAGAAGAGCCTTGTGGTCGAAGGCGGCCAGTTGCACACCGGCTATATCACGATGAACGTGACGCAGGCACCGTTCGACAAGGTTGAAGTCCGTCGTGCCGTCAACATGGCGATCAACAAGGACCGCATCGTTCAGGTCATCAACGGCCGCGCGGTTCCCGCCACCCAGCCGCTTCCGCGATCCATGCCGGGGTACACCGAAGGCTATGATGGCTACAAATTTGATCAGGAAGGTGCAAAGAAGCTCCTGGCGGAGGCTGGTTATGCGGACGGCTTCGAAACCGAACTGTTCGTCATGAACACCGACCCGAATCCTCGTATCGCCCAGGCTATACAGCAGGATTTGAAGGCCATTGGCATTAACGCATCGATCAAGTCGCTGGCCCAGGCTAACGTGATCGAGGCTGGCGGTGCCGGCAACGCTCCGATGATTTGGTCGGGCGGCATGGCATGGATCGCCGACTTCCCGGATCCGGCAAACTTCTACGGTCCGATCCTGGGCTGCAGTGGCGCTGTCGAAGGCGGCTGGAACTGGTCCAAATACTGCAACCCCGAGCTCGACAAGCTGGCAGCTGAGGCTGACTCTATCGTTGACCCGAACAAGGTCGATGAGCGCCTCGCCAAGTGGTCCGAGATTTACATGAAGGTGATGGAAGACGCGCCGTGGGCGCCCGTGTTCAACGAGCAACGCTTCACCATGAAGTCTGCTCGCATGGGCGGTGACGACGCACTGTACGTCGATCCGGTCTCGATCCCGGTCAACTACGACTACGTCTACATCAAGGAGTAGGTCCGGCCATGTGCAAGCACTGCAACCACACGATCCATGCGCACCAGCACCACTTTGGATGGGACAATTCCTTTGCCCCTGCTCTGACGGCTGCACCGGGCGAAACGATCTTGTTCCAGTGCCTTGACAGTTCTGGGGGCCAACTCGGCCCCCAGTCCACTGTCGAGGATGTTCAGGCGCTGGATTTTGCCAAGATCAACCCGGTATCGGGACCAATCTATGTTGACGGCGCCAAGCCGGGGGACGTGTTGAAGGTTAGGATCGAAAGCTTCACGCCGCAGCTTCGCGATGGTGCAGGTTTCGGATGGACCGCCAATATCACGGGTTTCGGCTTGCTTGCCGACCAGTTCACTGAACCGGCGCTCAACGTCTGGAAGTTCGACGCGTCGAGCATGGAGCCGGCTCTTTTCGGAAAGAACGGCCGCGTACCGCTGAAGCCGTTTGCCGGTACCATTGGCAATGCGCTCGCCGAGAAGGGCCATCACTCGGTGGTTCCGCCGCGCCGCGTTGGCGGCAATCTCGACATCCGCGATCTGGCCGCTGGCACCACTCTCTACCTGCCGGTCGAGGTCGACGGCGCGCTGTTTTCCGTCGGCGATACCCACGCCGCGCAGGGCGATGGGGAAGTCTGCGGCACCGCAATCGAAAGCCCCTTCGATGTCGTGCTGACGCTCGACGTCATCAAGGGCCGGCCGCTGAAGACACCGCGTTTTACGACACCCGGACCAGTAACGCACCACCTCGACGCCAAGGGCTACGAAGTGACCACCGGCATCGGTCCGGACCTCTGGACTGCGGCGAAGGACGCTGTCGCCAACATGGTCGATCTTCTCGCCACCACGCACAAGATGGACCCCGTCGACGCCTATATGCTCGTTTCGACATGTGGTGATCTTCGCATCTCGGAGATCGTTGACATGCCAAACGTCGTGGTGAGTTTCTACTTCCCGAGGGCCGTCTTCGAATGAGCGCAGCCATGCTTTCTCCCGTCGTTGATACAGCGACGGACGTCGTCCTGTCGGTACGTGACCTGCAGGTCGCTGCCCGGTCGGAACACGGACTGGTTCCGCTTGTCGAGGGCCTCAGCTTCGATCTTCATCGAGGCGAGACCCTTGCGATTGCGGGAGAAAGCGGCTCGGGCAAGTCGATCACATCGCTTGCCTGCATGGGGCTCCTGCCGGCACCCGCCGTTCGAGTGACCGGCGGGTCCATTCGCTTCGGTGAGACCGAGTTGACGAGCCTGCCCGAAAAGAAAATGCAGGAGATGCGCGGCGCGCGCATCGCGATGATCTTCCAAGAGCCGATGACCGCACTCAACCCGGTCATGAGCATAGGCCGCCAGCTCGTGGAAGCCATCCGAGCCCATGAACCCCTATCCGTTGCCCAGGCACGGGCCCGGGCGCTGGAGGCTCTGAAGGCCGTACGGCTGTCGCAGCCGGAAAAGCGCCTAGAGCAATATCCGCATGAACTCTCCGGCGGTATGCGTCAGCGCGTGATGATCGCCATCGCCATCGCGCTGCGTCCGGCTGTGCTCATCGCCGACGAACCGACGACCGCGCTTGACGTGACCGTGCAGCGCGAGGTGCTCGAGCTCCTGCGTGACCTGCAAAGGGACCTTGGGACAGCCGTCATCCTGATCACCCATGACATGGGCGTCGTCGCCGAAATGGCCGACCGCGTCATCGTCATGCGCAAGGGCAAGATGGTGGAGGCCGCGTCGACGGCCGATCTCTTCGATGCTCCACGGGAGCGATATACGCGCGACCTGCTTGCCGCGGTGCCGCGCATCGGAGCCGGTGCATCACGCCCGGACCTCAACAGGCGCGAGGTTCTCGTTCGTTACGAGGATGTATCCGTCAACTTTCCGATCCGGCAGGGCCTGCTCGGCCGGGTCGCTGCCCGCGTCCATGCGGTCGAGCATGTCTCACTCGAGATCTTCCGAGGCGAGACGCTGTCGCTTGTCGGCGAGTCCGGTTGCGGTAAGTCGACAATGGCGAAGGCGCTGGTCGGGCTTGTGCCCCATACCGGCCGCATCGAGATCAACGGCCAGGCCATGCATGATCTCAACGCTGCAGGGCGCAAGGCGATCCGTCGCGATCTTCAGATCGTCTTCCAGGACCCCATGGCGGCACTCGATGCCCGCATGACCGTCGGCGAGTTGATCCGCGAACCACTGGTGATCCACGGGATCGGAACGCCGGCTGAGCAAAAGGCCCGCGTGCGCGAACTGCTGGAGCGCGTCGAGATGTCGCCCAGCGTCTATAACCGCTATCCACACCAGTTCTCAGGCGGCCAGCGCCAGCGCATCTGCATTGCGCGCGCGCTTGCGCTGAAGCCGAAGTTAATCGTCTGTGACGAAAGCGTTGCGGCACTGGACGTGTCAATCCAGGCAAAGGTGCTGGATCTGCTGGGCGACCTACAGAAGGAAAGCGGCGTCACCTATCTCTTCATCAGTCATGACATGGCGGTGGTTGAGAACGTTTCCGACCGCGTGGCAGTGATGTATCTTGGCCAGATCGTCGAGATGGGAACGCGCGCGCAGCTATTCGGCAATCCTCGACATCCCTATACAAGACGCTTGCTGGAGGCGGTCCCCGTCCCAGACCCTCGCCGCGAGAGGGTGGCCGGTCCGCGCCTGGCAGGCGAGATTCCAAGCCCGGTGTGGAAGGCCGGCCAAGCCCCGGAGCCGGCGCATCTCGTCGACATCGGCGGCGGACACGTCGTGGCGCAGTTCGCTCTCCCTGAGACATGCAGCCGATAGGCAGCATTGATGTGGGGCGAAGCCGGTGATGCAGGTTGTCAACGCGGCAGCCGCGAAAGCTGTTCGAACTACAGGGTCGGCGGTCCGAATCCATTCAAGAGCTTTTCTCATATCGTTGCCACCAATCGCCGTCCCATTCGGTGCGGCTGCTTTGAGGCCAAACGTGGTTCACGTGGCACCACAATCGCCAACAATGCGAAAACAAGAAGAACTTGTCTAAGCCTGCCAACTCCCGGTCGGAGAAATTCGTCGGTCACGTCCTTTCACCGCTTGATGCACGGCGATGAGCGTTTACCGACCTGAAGAGGCGATTTTGTCGCCGCCGTGGAGCCTTATGCCAGGTTTCGCCAGTCGCCGGCGGTGATCCGTCGTGATGGCAGGCGGGGGTTTGGAGGTTGCGGACGGCGGGTTCGGTTCGGGGCGTCGGCGCCCCGTCGGCTACGTTACGAGCCGCGGGATGCGATCAAGCACAAAGAGGTGGCCTGGTCGGGGCAGGATGTGGGCAGGTGCCGGCGGATTTGCGTCTTCATCTCGACCATCATCGGCTCCGGTTTTCCACCTCAAACCCAGTGAATCAAACTTCTCCGCAGAGCGAAACCGAAATCTGATATCGCAAGGAAACCGAGCCGAAAGCCGCGGTTTCTGGCAGAAATCATTACTCCAAATCGCCGAATCTTATCGGGATATCAATGCATTCTGGGTTCTTCACGGCCGACTAGATAGTCGGCCCTGAACAAAGGCTAAGTCATTGATCTTCTGGCGGAGGGAAGATCTGGAGAAGTATCCGATTTCGCCATGAGAACGGTAAGCACGGCCTTCATGAGGGCACGCCAAAGGGCCAGTTTGGCCAGGATGAGGCGCAGATTGTGATCCGGATCGCATCTACGTCGATAAGGGCTATCGCGGTCATGATTACACCGGATCGGCGTCGGTGATGATTGCCGGACGCCGGCGCGGGCTGACGCCGACCATGCGACGGGAGCTGAAACGACGATCGGCCATCGAGCCTACCATCGGCCATATGAAGACCGATGGTAGGCTGGACCGGAACTTCCTTCTCGGGCACGATGGCGACACTATCAATGCGCTGCTCGTGGCCGCAGGTTCCCGATCGCGGCCGCAATCGCGAGCAACCCCCTCAATGTCGCGACTTCCCTGATGACGCCGGCGGAAAGGCGTACATCTTCTCAATGGTATAAATAACTCCGCAAGTGGCTCGCCCCAGGTATTGAGCGAGCCGGCCGTGATAGCTTAGAAATCCATGCCGCCGCCAGCCGGCAGAGCCGTCGCGGCGTCTTTCTTGGGCTTCTCTGCGATCATTGCCTCCGTCGTCACCAGCAGACCGGCAACCGAGGCAGCATCCTGGAGCGCCGTGCGCACGACCTTGGCCGGATCGATGACGCCCTGGGTATAGAGGTCACCATATTCGCCGGTCTGGGCGTTCCAGCCGTATGAGAAGTCGGCTTTCTCGCGCAGCTTGCCGACGATGACCGAACCTTCGGCGCCGGCGTTTTCGGCAATCTGGCGCACTGGGGCCTCGATCGCGCGACGGACGATATCGACGCCGACGCGCTGGTCCGCATTAGCGGTCTGGACACCATCGAGGGCCTTGACAGCACGCAGGAGCGCAACGCCGCCGCCCGGCAGGATGCCTTCCTCGACGGCCGCACGGGTTGCATGCAGCGCATCGTCGACGCGGTCCTTCTTCTCCTTGACTTCGACTTCGGTCGAACCGCCGACGCGGATGACGGCAACGCCGCCAGCAAGCTTGGCAAGCCGTTCCTGCAGCTTCTCGCGGTCGTAGTCGGAGGTCGTCTCCTCGATCTGGGCCTTGATCTGGGTAACGCGGCCGTCGATTTCCGCTTTGGAACCGACGCCGTCGATGATGGTGGTGTTCTCCTTCTCGATCGCCACCTTCTTAGCGCGGCCGAGCATGTTGAGGGTTACGTTTTCCAGCTTGATGCCGAGGTCTTCGGAAATGACCGTGCCGCCCGTCAGGATGGCGATATCTTCGAGCATCGCCTTGCGACGATCGCCGAAGCCCGGAGCCTTGACGGCCGCGATCTTGAGGCCACCGCGCAGCTTGTTGACGACGAGCGTTGCAAGGGCTTCGCCTTCGACGTCTTCCGCGATGATGACCAGCGGCTTGCCCGATTGCACCACCGCTTCCAACACCGGCAGCATGGATTGGAGGTTGGAAAGCTTCTTCTCGTGGATCAGGATATAGGGATCCTCGAACTCAACTCTCATCTTGTCGGCATTGGTCACGAAGTAGGGGCTGAGATAGCCGCGGTCGAACTGCATGCCTTCGACGACTTCGAGTTCGGTTTCGGCGGTCTTGGCTTCTTCCACCGTGATGACGCCTTCGTTGCCGACCTTCTCCATTGCTTCGGCGAGATAGCAACCGATCTCGGAATCGCCATTGGCGGAAATGGTGCCGACCTGGGCGATCTCGGAATTGCTGGTGATCTTGCGTGCGTTGGTCTTCAGTTCCTTTACGACAGCGTCGACGGCGATGTCGATACCGCGCTTCAGGTCCATCGGGTTCATGCCCGACGCGACGGCTTTCGCACCTTCCTTGACGATCGCCTGGGCGAGCACGGTCGCGGTCGTGGTGCCGTCGCCGGCGAGATCGTTGGTCTTCGATGCCACTTCGCGCAGCATCTGGGCGCCCATGTTCTCGAACTTGTCTTCCAGTTCGATTTCCTTGGCAACCGAAACGCCGTCCTTGGTGATGCGCGGGGCGCCGAAGGACTTGTCGATCACGACGTTGCGGCCCTTGGGGCCAAGCGTGACCTTGACGGCATTGGCGAGCACATCGACCCCACGCAGCATGCGTTCACGAGCATCGGTGTGAAACTTGACTTCTTTAGCAGCCATTTCGTTAACTCCTCAATAGGCAGCTATCTGACTGATGGGTTGAAACTGACGGGTATCGCCTCAGGCGGCCTTCTTCTGCTCGGCCTGGGCTTCGATGATGCCCATGACATCGCTTTCCTTCATGATCAGCAGCTCCTCGCCGTTGATCTTGATCTCGGTACCCGACCATTTGCCGAACAGGATGCGATCACCCGCCTTGACGTCGAGAGGCTGGATCTGGCCGGCATCGTTGCGCGCGCCGGAACCGACGGCGATGACCTCGCCTTCCTGCGGCTTTTCCTTGGCGGTGTCGGGGATGATGATGCCGCCTTTGGTCTTTTCTTCGGATTCGACCCGGCGGACGAGAATGCGATCATGAAGCGGTCGGAACGACATGTTTTCCTCCGTTGAGCAAAAAAGATGACGTTGTTTCCCCTGGCCGGACCGGATGACCAATCCAGCCGGGTGCAAGACCTCGTTCGAGCGTTTTGCGCGAAATGATCTGGTTTTTGGATTTTTGGATTTCAAGGGGGCGAAACGAAGAAATTAGCACTCACCTGCCTGTGCTGCTAACACTTTGGAAAGGAACAACAAACTGGCGTGTTGCGTTAAAATTTCATTGATGGCCACAAAATTTTACGCCACCTTCACAGTGTCATGAAACGGAGATGAAGCATGCAATTCTCATCGGATCTCGAACGGCAACTGAACGGTTACGGGCTGACAACCGCGCACATCCTCTACCGCATTCCTGATTTTGAATCCGTGCTGCAAACCTACGTCTGGCAGGACTACGACCTGGCTCCCGATTTTCCCGAAATGCACAAGTTCCTGGACTACTGGCAAACCAGCCTCGAAGGGCCGCTCCATTCCGTCCGCTACACCCATCGGCGTCTGATTGGACCCAACGAATGGCGCCGTGTCGAAGGTGAGCTCAAGCTTCATTGAGGTCTTGAACATAATTTTTCCCTTCCTAGCTCTTTGCTGCCGAGGCTCGATGAGCTCGGTCAGTATCGCACGTCTGTTCAGAGTGAGAGCAAATTGAAGAGAGGATCAAAATTATCAAAGATCTCAGCGTCGAGGAGCGGGAAGAGGTCTTTGCCGATGTCGCGCGCGTTCTGGAGGGAACTGCATATGAGGCCTATGTCGAAGGCAACCGGCACTTTGCCGCACTTTCGGCGAAGATGGCTCAGGCAATCCGCATCAACGCCGATGAACTGGCTCGCGACGATATCCAAAACGCCGAGCGCGTGTTGCTGCAGGCCACGGCCATGATCTCGCAGTTCAATGCCGTTCATCCCTACCGGATGGTGAGCAAGTCGGTTCACTGACGATCATGCGCCCTCCCTTCCTCGCGTGATCGTGGCACTTTGACGATTGCGCCTTGGAAAGCCCAGCCAGTGTGGCATGAGGGCGTTGCTTTCTCTGCTGTATCCTGTCTGGCGACATCGAGGACCAAATCCGTGCCCAGCGGATGACCAAGCGATTGACAGTGTGAGCGATAGTCGCCTCCAGGAATAACCGCACATAACTGTCGTAATTTTTTTCGCTGGTGCTATTGAATCCGAGAAAGCTGACAACCAGATCGATTGCCGCCAACCGCTCAGACAGGGTTGGTATTGCTGGGAGCGGAGCTTTCGGCGCTCCCATACCATGTTGCTTCAAGGAGAATATGACCGCGGGCGCGAAGCAGCTTAATTTCATGCGCAGATTGTACGGTCGAATAACTGACATTATGAAAGTCAAGGCGGCTTCAGTCGCCCTTTTGATTTGCTGAAAAGCGAAATCGGGAAGCGTCCCTGGCATGGTGGGCGCCGGAACGTCATGCGGAGCTGGTTATGCCAGCAGATACCGGTAACGGCCTTCCCGATAATCAAGCTAGCAACTGCGTCCCAAAAGGTTAGCTCAGCGTACGCCTTAGGACTCGTCCTTCAGCCGCCACCGCTTAAGTTCTCGGTCGAAAATTAGCGTTTCCCGCCGGAGGGAGAATTTAGCGGTCATATTGTGGACAGGTTCGCGACCGGAGATTTTGACGCCACGAGCGACAAGTTCGCGATAGATTTCTTGGTTCGTCATCGGCCGTCCAGCCTCAGCTAAAATCGCCTCTGCGGTATCGAGGATGACAGGCGTTGGAGACCGCTTCGGTCGGGGCTCGTTGCCGGTCAATTCCGAGGCAACGGCGATGAAGGTCTTTAGCTTCGCGATTTCCTTTTCAAGGTAGGAAATTCGCTCGCGAGCAAATTGCACGCTTTCAGCCAAGGGAACGGTAAATAGGTCTTTGGGCGGTTCCATGCTTTCGAAATAGCATGACGCATCCAGTTTCGGGAAGGCGGATAAGCCCAGTCCCCGTCAGATAAACGTGGGCTGGGTCGGGATGGGTGATAGGCGGAAGGAAACGTCTTTCGTCGCGTACCTTCTTGAGATCGATAGCGTCACCGAGTCCGTGCGCCTCGATCACCGATGCGAGCGATTTCCCGGCGGTGGCAGCTTCCATGGCGAGTTCATAGACGCTACCCGCGTTCTTGACAGCTCGGGCTTCCTCTCCAAGCTCTCGTACGGCAACAACAGCCGAGTTATCTGGTCCCTGAACTTGAGACACAAGCATTCCATTTCCTCCATTCATGTGCGTAATGGCTTGGCACCCGACCAATTTGCCACCTTGAATCTCGCCTCGTGCACGATGCTCTCGCCTGGTTGCAGCCATTTTGGCGCACCGGCGGTTCCTGCCTGAAGCAGTCTTGCCGCATCCGGAATGTGTGTCTCGGTTTCGAAACAGAAGAAGCCGGCATGACGACCCGGTGAAAAAACGTGATAGCACGTAGCATCCGGGGAGCTTATCGAGAGTCGAAGCTGCCGCTCCGGCCAGACGATTTCAGCGACGCCTTTCCAGCCGACAAAACTATTGTTGATCCAACCTTCGGGCAAGCAGCTCCCGAGGCGGAAATCAAATTCAGGCGCATCGTCCAATGCTATCGACCGTGTGGGAATATAGCGTTCGTCTTCGAGCCAGACATCACGGGCATAGGCTTCCAGCGTCGTTCTCGGCGTTCTGGGAAGCCATGGATGCAGCCCAATTCCGAACGGCAGAATTTTGGTAGACCTGTTGACCAATTCGATACGGGCGTGAACAGACATATCATCAAGCCTGAGGTCGTACTGGGCTTCATAGATATAAGGTCCAGGACCGCTTGAATGCAACTCGAGCGTGGTCGATGTCGGCGACCGCTTCAACACATTCCACTTCGACTGAAAGCCGTTGCCGTGATTAGGAAATGGCTCTCCAGGGATATTCGGTTCCAGGGAATGCATCTCATCGCCAACAATAATGCCGCCGCTTGAAATCCTGTTGACCCAAGGGAGCATGACAGGCATTGCGCATTCCACTGCATTCTCGATGCTGTCTGGACTACGGCGGAAAATCTCGACATCCCCGTCCCCGTCAATTCGGTCGAATGACAAGACCGAAGCCCCAAGGTGAGGAGCGACGGCGAGCCGGAGGTCGTCGTTCTCCAACCTGATGCTGTCAGTGTACGGATTGATGGTCTTCACACCAAAGCCCCTTTGAACACGGTATCCTCCAGTCCCCTCACTCCCGGCACGATGGATAGAAGCGATCCAGCCTCCGGCTCGACTCGAATCTCGTCGTCCGTCATTCCGTATCGTGCGCTCGTGATGAACAATGTCGAAAGATCAGGACCACCGAAGACACAGCAGGTCGGCTTGCTGATGGGAAGCCTGATAACGCAATCGACTCGACCATGCGGATCGTATCGAACGACGCGATGCCCCTCCCATTCGCAGTTCCAAAGGTAGCCTTCGCTATCGACTGTCGATCCATCAGGATATCCGCGGCCATCAACCTCCGCAAAGACGCGACCATTCGTGGCGATACCTTCCGCACTGTAGTCATATGCCCGGATCGTGCGCGTCGGGGTGTCGGCGACGTACATCGTTCGCCCGTCAGGGGAAAATGCGAGGCTGTTGGTAATTCTGATCGCCGACAAGAGAAGTTTGGGGGCGGATATGCCGTCGAAACTCCAGACATTGGCGATCGGCTCGGGGCCTGCTTCGCTCTCGTCCATCGTACCGAACACGAATCTCCCCTCTCGATCGAGGCGTCCGTCATTCAATCGCGTCGTTGGTTGGTCCCGTTCTATCGGCCAGCGGACTTCGACCCTTCCAGAGACCTCAACACCTAACCCACTCGCCGCCCCGACAAGCAGCGAGCTGTTGCGCGCCGGCGCGAGACAGGTCAGGCGCTCGCAGACATCGACGGAGAATGTGGCACGCTGGACGGGATCATAGGACCAAAGTCTTTTTCCGAGAATATCGGTCCAGAGGACTTTTCCGGCTTCGGCGGACCAGACGACACCTTCTCCGAGGATATCGGACGCTTTCACGGCAACCGAAATGTCCATTTTACCCATTCCTCCCATTTGACATCGATTATTATGTTATGTTAGTGCATCAATTATAGCATAATTAAAAGAAAAAAATGCCATAATGGAGGAGGCCTCGTGAAGATTGTCGCTGTCACTACGCGCGTCGTGAACGCAGAGATGCGCAATTGGGTTTTTGTTCGGATCGAAACCGATCAGGATGGGCTCTTCGGCTGGGGCGAGGCAACGCTCGAATGGAAGACCAAATCCGTTGTCGGCGCGATCGAGGACTTGGCTCCCCTGATCGTTGGCCGTGATCCACGTGACATCGAACAGCTCGTCCGAATTCTCAAGAAGCATTCGTTCTGGCGACTTGGTGTCATCGGCATGTCGGCGATCTCAGGCATCGAGATTGCGCTTTGGGATATTCTCGGCAAGTCGCTCGGCGTTCCTGTCTGGCGCTTGCTCGGCGGCCAGGTTCGCGACAAGGTCAAGGTATATACCCATCTTGGCCTGGGCGACATGCGCGCCGTCTATGAGACACTCGAACTGGAGCCCCTCGTCCAGCGCGCCGCGCAGGTCGTGGAGAACGGCTACCAGGCCTTCAAGGCGGTCTTCATTCCGTACAGCCACTATTCTCCGACGGTCAAAGACATCGACAAAGTCGCCGGCCTTATGCAGGCGCTGCGGGAAGCTGTTGGAAACGACGTGGAGATCATGGTTGATTTCCATGGGCGGCCTGCATCGTCCGCCGCGGCGCTGGCCTATATCGATGCGGTTGCTCCAGGTCGTCCGATGTTCGTCGAGGAGGTCCTGCCTCCCGGCGAAACGGGCGCGCTCGTTCAGGTGGCAAACAAGACCCACGTACCGATAGCCACAGGCGAGCGGCTTGTGGACCGCCCAGAATTTGCCGATCTGTTGCGTACTGGCGCCGTCGATATTATCCAGCCCGATATCTGCCATTGCGGCGGCATTCTCGAAGCCAAGAAGATCGCAGCAATGGCCGAAGCGGTTTCGGTTGGTGTCGCCCCCCACAATCCGCTCGGACCCATTGCGGGCGTCGCAGCGCTCCATTTTGCCGTCTCTACACCGAACCACGTCATCCAGGAGGAAATGGTCGGTGCGGTGCCATGGTATTTCGAGGTCGTTCGCGGGCCGATCAAAATGATCGACGGCTATTGGCAGGTTCCGCAGGCTCCGGGCCTCGGGATCGACGTGGATGAGATCGTCTGCGCGCGTCACCCGTATGCGGCGGAGGTTATGCATACCTCCAATGCCGTCATGCCCGACGGCACCATTGTGGATTGGTGAGCCATGTCGGACCGTTTGAAAGGCAAGATATCCATCGTTACGGGGGCGGGTCGCGGAATAGGCGAGGCGACAGCGCTGAGCTATGCGGCCCAAGGCAGCACCGTCGTCATCGCCGAGAGAGACCCGGCAACCGGGCAGGCCGTTGCCGAAGCGATCATTGCGAAAGGCGGAAAGGCGCTTTTTGTCGAAACCGATGTAACGAATCTCGATTCCGTCAATGACATGGCGGCCCGGACCTTGTCGGAGTTCGGGAGGATAGACATCCTCGTCGCCAATGCCGGAATCAATGTCTTCCACGAGCCTTTGGAGACGACGGAAGAGGAGTGGCGGCGCTGCTTCTCCGTCGATTTGGACGGGGTGTGGTACTGCTCCAAGGCAGTTCTTCCCGCCATGAGGAAACAGGCGAGTGGCAGCATCGTTGCCATCGCATCCTGCCATTCCTTTGCGATCATCCCGAACTGCTTTCCCTATCCCGTGGCAAAGCATGGCCTACTTGGCCTGGTTCGTGCGCTCGGTATCCAATACGCCGCGGAGGGCGTTCGGGTGAATGCCATCGCGCCAGGTTACATCGAGACGCAGATCGCGGTTGATTACTGGAACACCTTTGACGATCCGGCCTCAGAGAGAGCCAGGACCTACAATCTTCACCCTCCCAGGCGGATTGGAAAACCCGAGGAAGTCGCCATGACGGCGGTTTTCCTCGGGTCCGACGAAGCACCGTTCATCAATGCGACATGCATCGTCATCGATGGGGGAAGGTCGGTTCTCTACCACGAGTGAGTTCATCCAAAGCCATCGACCGGCCGATGGACAAACGTCAGTCAGGGAGAGCTTCATCCGGTCTGGGCTCTCGGGAGGAATATCATGAAAGCAGCAATTCGCATCGCACTGGCGCTGGGCGTCACTTCCATCTGCGCAGCCGGAACGGCTCACGCCGAGGATGCCCTCAAGTTCGGCTACATCAACAAGATGGGAGACCATCCCTGGTTCGTGCGCGAAGTGGAAGGTGCCAAGGCAAAGGCAAAGGAACTCGGCGTCGAGCTTCTGGTCCAGGATGTCCAGTTCGACTCGAACCTCGCAGTCACCACGTTCGACACCTATATCGGCGACGGCGTGAAGGCGATCGCCATCGTCGTCCCCGACCGCGCGCTTGGCCCGGTCGTTGCGGACAAGGCAAAGGCTGCGAATGTCGGTCTCATCGCCGTCGACGATGACATCGCCTTCGCCGACGGTGAACAGGTCGCCTATGTCGGCATGAATGCCCAGAACATCGGCAAGCAGGTCGGTAACGAGATCGCCCGCCTCGTGAAGGAAGAAGGCTGGATCAACGACATTTCGAAAGTCCGCGTCGGTTCGGTCGAAGACCAGAAGGCCGACACCTGCATGCGCCGCAATCAGGGCGCGATGGAAGCGCTCTTCGCTGCCGTCCCGGAACTCAAGGACAGGATGGTCTCCATCCCCTATGACAACACCATGGTAAACGCGATCGATGTCGTCTCCACGACCCTGACCGCCAATCCGGATGCCGAAAAGTGGGTCTTCTTCTCCTGCAATGACGACGGCGTGCTCGGGTCGGTTCGCGCCACCGAGAATGCTGGCATGGACCCTGCAAATGTGATCGGCGTGGGCATCGACGGCTCGCGGGCCTGCGAAGCGTTTTCGGCCGGCGCTGCCACGGGCTTTCGCGGCACCATGTGGCTCGATAGCGCCAAACACGGCGCAGCTTCGATTCAGGCGCTCTACGATCTCGTGAAGAGCGATAAGCCGCTCGAAGCCGCCTACTACCAGGATGCTACCCTGATCAATCCCGCCAACTTTGGCGAGTACAAGTCCATTCTGGGCTGCAAGTAATCGTCGTTCAAATTGAGGCTCGGCGTTTCGGCGTCGAGCCTCTTTCACGGAGTGAGATCGATGGCATCATCGAGAGAACCGATCGTGCAGGTCAGCGGTGTGTCCAAGGGCTTTGGCGTGGTCAAGGCTTTAAGAGATGTGAGTGCGGAATTCTATCCCGGCGAAATCTGTGCCCTGATGGGCGAAAATGGAGCGGGAAAATCGACACTCATGCGGATTCTCGAAGGCGAGCATCGTCCCGACGAAGGCGAAATCCGTATCGGCGGTGAGGTCGTATATCTGCGCTCGGCTCGCGAAGCGCAAGCCCATGGAATTCGCGTCATCCATCAAGAGCCCGAGATCATTCCCGAGATGACGGTGGCCGAGAATATCTTCATCGGCGACTTTCGGGCGAGGTCCGGCATCTTTCTCGATACGGACGACCTCTTCGAGCGCGCCCGGCAACTAATCGCGTCGCTCGGCATTTCGGGCTTGCTCGCTGCCGAACAGCCTTGCCGCGATCTCGGACCTGCCCAGCGGCAACTTATCGAAATCATGCGCGCGCTGCGGCCCGGAGCCAGGCTGCTCGCATTCGATGAGCCGACCTCTTCGCTGACTGAGGAAGAAGCCGGCCATCTCTTCGCAACGATCCGTAGACTACGGGAGGAAGGCGTCAGCATCGTCTACATCTCCCATCGTCTGAAGGAAGTGATCGAGCTTGCCGACCGTTGCATCGTGTTGCGCGACGGTGCGGTCGTCACCAGCCTGCCGGTATCGGAGATCGATGAGGCCAAGATGGTCCGGCTCATGGTCGGAAGACCGATCAGCGATCTTTTCCATCGGCGCGCGCGTCAACTGGGACAAGCGCGTATCGAACTTGAGAACGTCACCACCAAGAAGATCAGCAATATCTCATTGACTGTTCGTGCTGGGGAGATCGTCGGCCTGGGTGGGCTTATCGGCTCCGGGCGGACGGAGGTGGCGCGGGCGATTGTCGGTGTCGACAAACTCATCTCCGGCAAGATGCGTGCCTCTGGCAGGCCGTATGCCCCCGCAAGCCCCGGGGATGCGATCCGAGCGAAGATCGGCCTTGTTCCTGAAGACCGCAAGCAGGAAGCTCTTCTTCTCGTCCAGTCGATCCGCGACAATGTGAGCCTGGTCGTCCCTCGGAAGATATCGACGTTCGGGTTCATTAACAGTGCACGGGAAAACCAACTCGCCGCCACTCATGTCGCCGAACTAAGGGTGAAGACCCCATCGATCGCCCAGCCGGTCGGCAAGTTGTCGGGCGGCAATCAGCAGAAGGTCGTCTTCGCGCGGTGGCAGGCGTCGGAGCCGTTGCTTCTGATCCTGGACGAGCCAACCCGCGGCATCGATGTGGGCGCGAAGGCGGAAATTTACCGGCTCGTGGAAGACCTCGCTGACAAAGGAATGGCGATCCTGCTGATTTCCTCGGAGATGCCGGAATTGCTCGGTCTCTCGGATCGTATTCTCGTCATGAGCGAAGGCCGGATCACCGGAGAACTCGATGGTGCCACGGCGACGGAAGAGTCCGTTCTCGATTTGGCTATGAACCACAATTCTTTGAAAGCACTGCCATGAACGCTTCAAGCACTTCTCAGGCGGCCCTGTCCGCACCCAAGACCTCGATCCTCAGGCGGATCGGTACACAGAATATCTCGCTGTTGATCGCGCTTATCGTGTTGCTGGTCATCTTTACGGCTCTTCGTCCTGATGTCTTTTTCACACCGCGTAATCTCATCAATATCGGCCTCGCCATCACCATCCTGGGTATCCTCGCGATGGCCCAGACTCTCGTGATCGTCTCGGGCGGCCTCGACATCTCCGTCGGCTCCATCGTCGGCATGAGCACCATGTTCCTCGCCGTCGCCATGCAATGGACTGATTCCACGGTCGTCGCGGTGCTTGTCGGATTGCTATCGGGATTGTTCGCGGGGATGATCAACGGACTGATCATTGTCTATGGCCCGGTTAACGCGGTGATCGCGACACTGGGAACGATGTCGGCCTTCAGGGGCATTGCCTACATCATCAACAACGGCAATTCGATTCCGGTCCAGAGTCCGGCGCTACGCCTACTGGGCACCGGCACGCTGTTTGGCCTGCCATTGGCCATCTGGCTGTTGGTCATCATCATGGCCGTCTTCATGATCTTCACCAAGAAGACAATCGTCGGGCGAAACGTCTATGCAATGGGCGGCAACCCGACGGTTGCCCGGCTGGCGGGCATTCCGATCCCCCGCTATCAGATTTGCATCTATGCGATGAGCGGTGTCGCAGCCGCGGTTGCGGGCATGGTGCTCGCGGGGCGCACCATGTCAGGACAGCCGGCTTCGGGAAGCCAGGGGCTCGAACTCGAGGCAATTACGGCAGCTATTCTCGGCGGCTGCGCGCTGACCGGGGGCAAGGGCACGATTATCGGCGCAATGCTCGGCGTGCTGATCATCGGGGTGCTCAATAACGGCATGATTTTGACAAGCGTCCCGACCTTCTATCAATTGCTTGCAAAAGGTGCCTTGCTCGTTCTGGCTGTTATCGTTCAAGAAAGGCAGAAGGCGAGAAGGGGCGAATGAGGTGAATCTTATGGGACGCGCTGCGCAACGCATAGGGGGCGCCATCGACGGCCCGTCCATCGCGCCGGACGGTGATAGCGGTAAGATGCATGATATCGCCGTTCGCACGCTCGCCCAGTGGATTCTCGGCGGCAAGTACGCTCCCGAGGCAGCGTTACCTCGCGAGGATGAGTTGGCCGAGCTTGTTTCGGTCAGTCGGACCACCATTCGCGGTGCGATCAAGGTCCTGATCGCAAAGGGACTGATCGAGACCCGGCCGCGGGTGGGGCCGCGTGTCCGTCCCCGTGATGACTGGCGCTTGCTTGACCCCGCTGTTCTCTCTTGGCACCCGGACATTCGTAAGGACCAGGAACTTCTGAGTAGCTTACTCGAGGCACGCCGGATCATAGAGCCCTCGGCGGCGGAACTGGCCGCCCGAAGGGCAACCGCCATGGACCTAGCGGCGATCGAGAGTGCCTACCTTGGTATGCAACGTGCGCTTCCCAATGATATCGAACTCGTTTGCGACGCGGACCTGAATTTTCACCGATCGCTGATTTATGCCAGCCATAATGTCGTACTGCGGGGGTTGGTCGGTACGATCGATGCAGCATTACGGGCAACATTCCTGATCTCCAACGAGATCATGGCATCGCAGGCTGAAACACTTCACGTCCACCTCGAAGTTCTAGAATGCATTCGCATGCGCGACTCCTCCGGTGCACGCAAGGCGATGAACAGCTTGTTGAATTATGCCGCCAAGGACCTGGATATCTCCGGTCAGTCGATCTTGTCTGAGTGAGAAGTAGCGGAGTTTCTATCCGCTGGCGGAACTATCTCAGGCAAAATGTTAGGCTCTATCAGAAAATGAGCTCCCCAGCACAAACGCACTATGTGGAATCGCCTACGCGTTTACAGTCGTATCCGGAGATGTCCTTGTAGGTCGGGAAGCGGGCACCCTTCATGTGATAGGCGACGGAGCGGACCTCTCGCTCGGCCATTTCCGCTTTCCGCGCCGCGGAAACCGGCGCTTCGGCCCATGGTGGTGCTCAAACGGTACCCAATCTCCCACAGAACGATTTGTCGGAGCCCGACATGAATCGCTTCAGGCTCAAGCCTGCGAGCAAAATGAAAGGAGGCATGGCGAGCGAGTAGTGGCCGCAGCTCAAACGCAGAATATCTGGTCTAGCGCCAGCGGCGGTCATTTTTTGCAGGAAGCTCTCCGACAGCTCTGGGAGAACCACCTTGTCTCTCTTCGCCAGCACAACGTGAAGAGCGAGGTCCGGCCGCGCCAAGCGATGCGCGCAATTCCCAAGATCGAGTGGAGCCCAAGCTCGTCTGAGATCGGATAGCTCGAGGTGAGGCTCAAGACTATCCCGTATCGATCGGGTCGCGCGGCCAGTCCAAACCATATCCGCGAGACGTCCGGCGGTGAGGAAAAGCGAAGCCTTTGAAACAGACACATCTTGCGCTGCAATGAGACCTGCTACCCAGGAGCCCAAGCTCATACCGAGAACCGAAATCTCTCCATAGCCTTCGCGCTTTAGCCAGCGTATGAGTTTTCGTCCATCCAAGACAGCCTGCCTGACAGATTGGATCGTTCGACCAAGATTCGGGCTGAGCATATAGTCGGCGTACGTAGAGCCCGGGCGGCTGCGCTCGAAGTGATACGGCATGGCAATTTCGACAACGGTAATGCCGCGCTTCGAAAGATACCTGGCAATCTGGTTGTTCCGTGACCTCGCATTCCAGTGGTGAAACACCACCAACGCCCGCTCCAGCGACCCGCTTTCGGTGATCTTCGCGCAAACGACATTGTTTTCGGCGATGTCAGTCGAAATGTCCGAAGCGAACTTCAACCATTCATCCTGTCTCTGAAAGTTCTGATCTCCTCCAACGGGTCCGCCAAAGAAAGCCGGATCAGCCAAGGCTTGATCCGCAAGGACGCAGAACTCATCGATGGTTTCAACCTTCCTTGCGCCTGGAAAAGCGAGGTCCGCGCCAAGGGCGAAAGCCGTTGCTTTCTTCTCTCCGTCGCCGCGTTGGGCACGGCGTTCATCCCATTGATCGAGCCAATTATGATACATTCAATTCGGTTCCCAAATCGCTTGCCTGCCATCGCCCCAACCCGGGATCAAGCAGGCAATAGAGCGCAAGAAGCACGCCGAAGCCGAGAAAGATCGAGAAGCCGGGAAAAGTGCCAATCAACATATAGTCCGCAACCAGCACCACGACGGCCGCCGACATCTTCCATAGAGCCATGTGATATTGGCGTCCGATATCCAATCGGATGGACGCGTACAAGAATACAACGCAGGTCGAAACAACGACTAGAAGGCTACTGTAATGGGTAGGCATCCTGTACCCGACCCGGACGTCACCAGGACTGTGCCCATGTAGGGCTGAAACCATATCACCGATCAACCAGGTCACGATGTTCTCGCCCGCCGATGTCAGATAAGAGCTTTGGACCTTCATGCATATGCCGACCAGGATCCCCAACACGGTGCATCGGAAGATCCCACGCATCAACCTGAGGCTGAGTTCGTTGATCTCGCGTTGAGATTCTGGCTCCGCTTGATCTATCGAAGTTCCGTCGATTGTCGAGAAATCATAGACGATTGTGTAAAGCAAAATCAGGCCGACGAAAAATATATAGAAAGTTGTCGCCATGTACATGTATGCGAGCCCTGTGAACAGAACCTCTTCGGGGACCGATATGACGTCAGGGCGTACAGTAGCTATTTTTCCCCAGTCTATAGCGTATTCGCCTCCGCCTTCCATCAATGGAATAAAACACACTTCGATCCATTGGATTATTCCTGCGAACACCACGCAAACCAGGAAAACGGCCCAGTAGGTGGATGAAGCGCTTTCCACCCTGCGCGCCCAGGAATTCAGGCTATCCACTTGTTCGCCCCGCATTGCGACCTTAAGGCGTCCATCAGATTTCCAGAAGACCAGAAGTTCTCGGACGAGGATAAAGAACAGTGGCAGGAGTAACATGAAGACGACTGTCCAATTCGGTGCCCAGAGAAACCCGACCTCTTTGACGACCCCGTCGATACGGCCGAACTTCACGCTGTGAACCCCTGTCATATAGGACAGAAACCCCAGGGTGGTGGCGCCCGCAAACACCGCAGCGGGCAAATTCAATGGCGATCCGAGACTAAAAAGCGCCTCGGATCTCATCGCCAAGCCCAAGCGCTTCCCTGGTCTGTTGGTGCCAGGATTCTGTGCCGCATCAACGGCAGGCACCGTCTTATCGAGGATGGTTTTTGTCTCTGCGGAACCGTGGTCCTCCAGCGAAACGATAGCTCCAGCTTTTTTCCCCTCACGTCTTCTCGCCGTTAATCGAGATTGCGCCCCGCTGAGTTCCATTTGCCATTGGCTGGTCGCTACCGGATCGTCACACCCAAAAATCCTTGCGAGCCACCGAATATTTGCGGCGCTGATCCCCTTGTCATTCTCCTGAAACCAAAGCTGCACCGTGCGCAGATCGACACCAACGTGGTTCGAATCAATCTCGGAAATCGCCTCTGCAAGCAGTTCCGGCGTCCATGGCCCTGCTGGAAACCCATCGCCTCCCAACTGCCGCCCCGCTCCCGCTGCGGCCAGTCGTTTGAAAAGTTCCTTGAAATCGCTCCCATCGTTCGGCGGTGGTAAAAAAAACTTTTCATTGTTCAACAAGGACTTGCCGCCTCGCGTTTCGCTTCGTTTCGCTCAATTTCGTGCCCTGCCGCGTCTCACCGTCCAAATGAGGACTGCTTACACGGAAGTGGACCCACAACTCGCCGATTGCTCTCGGTTCAGGTTGGCCACTTCGATGAGCACTTTGGACGGTTACCATCCGCGGAGCAGTAATTTACGGCTGATTGTGTTTTCTCGTAGGCTGAAACTCTAAATAATAGAAGGTTGAGAGAGGCGATGGAGCGGCAAATTGACAAGCCACTTTTGGGACAGACGGTCTTGGTCACCGGCGCGTCAGGGGGCATAGGCGCAGCGATAGTCGAGCGCGTTGCGCTGGAGGGTGGCCGGCCTATCATTCATTATTGCCAGGACGAGCGCGCTGCGGAGATGTTGTTGGCTCGGATTGACGGTAATGGGCTGGTTCTGCAGGCCGACCTCTCGGAACCCACCGGCCCGTTCACCCTGTGGGCGAAAGCGGTTGAATTTGCGGGTCGAGTCCACGGCCTTGTTAACAACGCAGGAATCCGCTCCGAAATATCCGTCGAGAGTTCGCCCGGTGATTGGAGAGCCGTGTGGCAAAATGAGTTTCAGGTGAATCTGTTCGCGGCCGCCGATCTCTGCAAGGAAGCGATCCAGCATTTCAGGACGGAAGGCGGAGGGCGTATTGTGAACATTGCCAGCCGCGCCGGCCAGCGCGGCAGCGCCTCGGATTCCATTCCCTACGGTGCCGCGAATGCCGGAATGATAAATCTCACCAAGTCGATTGCGCGTAGCTTCGGCCATGAAGGTGCATCCGCGGTGTGCATAGCGCCTGGCCTGGTGCGCACCGGTATGGCCGACCACGTCATGGCGAAGGAAGACGGGGAATCGCTGATCGACGAAATACCTGTCGGCGACATCGCCGAACCCAGCGAACTCGCGCAGCTTGTGGCCTTCGTGCTGCGGTACGGCCAGGACTCGCTGAACGGCGCGACGCTGGACGTCAACGGTGGGAGTCACATCCGTTAAAACATACGGGTCGTGCCCGGTATTCATGCAGACCTAGGAAGCCAGTAATTTTGTGTCGGCGTATGCGGAACGGATGGATTACTCGTCGGAAAACACCGACACGATCTCCTTATGCACTCTTTTGACTGCCCGTTTCTTCGCCGGAGCGCTCTCGAAGACGGCCATTATCTTGTCGAGTGATTTGTCTGCGTTGGCCCTTCGCTCGGCGCTTTTTTTCATGGCATATTTGAAGTCTGGCCCGCCGGCGGCGGCATACTTGATAGCCGGTTCCTCGCGAAGATTTGATTGATGCGGAGCCGGTGAAGTTTCCAGGTGAGCTTCAGGATTCCCTGTCGTCGACGACGTCGCGGCGCAAGAACACCTTGCGGCAAACTTCGCTCCCGCTTCCGCAGGTGCAGAGATGGGGCTGTCTGCAGACGCGTTGCTCTCGAGATCGAAATCAGGGAAAGGCGTTGAGGCGCCGACCATCGATTGCGGCTTCTGGGCCTGGACGCGCAACCACGCCCGCTTCGTCAATTCGCCATCCGCATAGTAGAAATTGCGAACGCCGAAGATCGGCTGCTGGTTTCGCAGTTTGATAACGCACCGGGTCTCGTTCATTGCGCCGAGCTCGTCGGGTCGCATGAGAGGCCGCATCGTGGTCTTGTGCGAAATGGTCGCGCCCTTGCGATCGAACAGGGTCACACCTGTCGACACCGCCTTGTCGAGCGTCACCTCTTTCCGTTCGCCGAGGAGTTGCGAGACATAGCGCTGATCCTCCGGATCCTGGGCACCGAGGAAGATCTGTGCGCGTGCCGAGTTCACCAGCGTCTGCCGGCCCTCGCGGGTATAGACATTGTCGATCGAGCGCAGGGACTGGACAAAGAACCAGCAGGGAATGCCGTAGCCGCCGAGAACGGTTGCGACGGTCAGGGCGTTTTCCAACTTGCCGAGGTTCTGGAATTCATCGAGCAACACAAGCACGCGGCGCTCGCCGCGCTTCATCATGTTGCGCGACATGTAGTCCATAAACTGGACCATCAGCACGTTGAAGATCGGCCCGATCGAGGCGATCTGCTGGATACGGAAATCCAGATAGAGGCTCATATTTTCGCGCCGCATCGCCCTGATGTCGAAGGTCGATCGCGCCGTCGCGCGCAAAATGCGATTGTTCTTGAAGGGACGCACCGCAGCCGCCAGGGAGCCATAGACGCCGTCGAACTGCTTGCTGGCCATGACAGCAAAACGCGCGAGGGTGGTATAGGTGAAGGAGCTGATCCAATCTGCGCGAAGCTCGGGATTGGCGACCTCCTCCAGCCATTCACGGAGCGGCTGGTCGCCACCCTCGACGACATTGAGGACGGTCCCAAGGTTCTTGTCCTTGTCGAGAATGTCGGGGTTTTCCAGCACCCAGGATGTGACGCCGGCGAACAGCGCTCGAGCATCGGAGATCCAGTAGGCATCGCCCTTCGGCGTCGGCAGGAGCGCGGTCGCGATCGAGTTGATGTCGATATCGCGCTGATCGGGATCGATAGCCACGAAATCCAGCGGGTTATAGCATTCTGTATCGCCATTCTCATCCGCCGGCGAGAACCGCAGCACGCGGGAAAATTTCGAGCGATAGCCAGCCGTCGCTTCATAGGTCTCGCCGCGCATGTCGAGCACGACGATACTGTCAGGCCAGAGCAGGCAGTTCGGAACGATCAGCGAGGCGCCCTTGCCGGACCGCGGCGGGCCGATCACGAAGCCGCCGACATCATCGCCATCGATCCAGAGCTTCTTGCCGCCGAACAGCATGGGCTTCAAGAACCGCCGCCGGCCGGATCCGCGCTGCGTGAAGCCGCCCGGAACCTTGATCAGACTGCCGCCGATCCGCCCGACGAACACGCCGCCAGTCCGGGTAAGCCCAAGGGTCCGCGCTTCCAGCGGGCTCAGAAACCGCGCATCCGTCGATTTCTTCCTGCCGGTCATCGCCGTGATGAGCATCGCGACACCAGCAACCGCGCCCGCGCCCGCCGCGATCGCAGGCCGATGCCAGTCGCCGGCGGCGAGATCGAGACGCGCCGCTCGATACGATGCGAGCATATCGTCCTGCAGCGCGTGGAACATCCAGGTCGAATTGTCGATAGCGTAATAGAGGCCGGCGTAGGCAAGCGAGGCGACGAAGGCCGCCATCGCAGCGGCGATGACCAGTCCGAACAGCAAGATCGCCGGGTTCACAGCACGTTCCCCTTGGTGAAGACGATTTCCGAAACGACGCGCCGCCCGTCTGGGAACCGATGAAGCTGAACAACCACCGGGATCACCTCCTTCAGATAATCGATGATCTCGTGCTTCTGCAGGCGAACACCGCTCTGCATGACCATCAAGGCCAGACGGTCATAGGCATCGCGGGCGGAATTGGCATGGACGGTTGTCAGCGAGCCGGGATGGCCGGTGTTGATGGCCTGAAGGAAAGAGAAAGCCTCCTCGCCGCGAAGCTCGCCCAGCATCACGCGATCCGGTCGCATACGCAGCGACGCTTCCAGCAACTGCTGTGGCGTGACCTTCGCCCGGCCCTGATCTCCCTTCGACGCGAGCAGGGCGACAGTATTCGGAGTTGGCGGTCTCAGCTCGCGCGTATCCTCGATCGTCACGATGCGCTCCTCGTCCGGAACCTCCTTCAGCAGAGCATTGAGGAAGGTAGACTTGCCGGTCGAGGTGCCCCCGGACACGGCAATCGAAACCCGCGAGCGCACGGCGGTCCGCAGAAACTGCATGACGTCGACATCGCCCTGCAGCATCGCGGCGAGGGTTTCTTCTGCCGGCGAAAGCCTGAGTTGGCGACCGACGCGTGTGTCGTCGAAGGCGCCGCGCCTTTTGTAGACGTCCAGGCCGATGTCATGGATGACCTGCTTGCGGATGGAGATCGCGCCGCCGGCAGGTGCAGCCGGCGGCAGCACACACTGGAAGCGCTCGCCCGTCGGAAGCGAGGCCGACAGGATGGGATGTTCCTCGTTGACGACCTGGTTGGTGGAGCCTGCCACCCGCTCGCTCAGCGTCCTGATCCAGTCGGCGGTGAACTGCGCGTCGACAACGCGTTCCATTCCGGCGATGCCAAGTCGCTCGATGAACACCTCGCCGGGGCGATTGACCGAGATTTCGGAGACGCGATCTTCCGAGAGGAACGGCTTCAGCCGCTCCAGGGCTTTGTCGAGAAACGGGAACTGCTTCATTTGTAGGCCGGCGCGATCGGATAGTAGGGCGTCGGGTCGACATTGCGGCGGATCTGGCCACCGCGCTTCAGCCGCATCATCTCCTGTCGGACCGGATCGGCATAGAAGGCGGAGAAGTCGAGATCGCGCCTGAGATAGACGATGATCGACTCGCCCTGGGCGACATAGATCGTCGGCGGAATCTTCGAGCTTTCCTGGAAAGCTTCGTTGGCGATGTCCTGGAGGACGGCCGACGATTTCTCGGCGGCGATCGAGCGCGCCTCGGCAAGCATGTCGAGCCGGCGCTGTGGCCGCTCGAAGTCGGTATAGATGCTGTCGACCGCGTCGGAGATGACCGCCATTTCCTCCGCATTGAGCACCCGGTCCGAGGGCGTGACGAGATAGGAAACCAGCGTTTTGCCGAAGCTCCGGTTTGCCGGCGTGTCGTCGAGCTGCAACGGCGCGAAGCCGGTCGGTTCTCCCGGCGACAGCCGCTCGTAGCGGCCGCCCATGGCGCGCACGAAAATCTCGCCGCCCCGATCCTTGTCGATGAAGACGCAGCGGGGGCGCGGCTGGATGCGCATTCCCTGGGCGAGCAGGAAGGAGAGGGCGACGGTCTTGCCTGAACCGGTCGGGCCGATGACGGTGAAGTTGCCGACATCCGCCTCATGGAAATTGAAGAAATAGGCCGTCTGGCTGGTGGTCTCCAGCAGCGAGACCGGCATTCCCCAATGAACCTTGTGCGTCTGCCCGGACGGAAAATTATGCGCCGAGAACAGGCCGGCGAAGTTTACCGACGAGATCAGACCCTGCCGCGCGATATAGGCGAAATTCGTCGGCAGTTGTGCCCACCACGCCGCTTCCTGATTGAGGTCTTCGCGCACGGCGACAACACCCATGCGCGCCAGTTCGGCGGTGACGTCGGCCACCGCCCGGTTCAGCCGCGGCGGGTCGCGCTCGAGGACCGCGACGGTCATATGGTGCTTGCCGAACACGACCTCGCCGGAAGCCAGCCGGTCGCGCGCCGTCTCGATATCGTCCTCGACCGCCGTGCCGCCGTCGTCGGAGTTGGAGATCTGGCGGCTGATCGTGGCGATCGCTTCGGTGACCGTGGTGCGGTCCTCCGGCGCGAAGGAATGGGTGAGAATGAACTCGTAGGGTAGACGGAGCAGTCCGTCGAGCTGGCCGGGTGTCGTCATCGGCGGGTATTCCTTGATCGACACCATGGCCGCTACCTTCGACGTCGCGCCGTCGGCCGACCAGATCTCCGTCGCCTTGCGGCCAAACATGATCCGGCCCGTCCCGACATAATCGGCGAGCGACATGCGGGGCAGGGGCATGCTGCGCTCGTCACCGGCGGCGAGGATTTTCGCGAAGAATTCGGCTGGTTCGGAATAGAGGACGCCATCGCGCGTAACGCAGGAGAGGATCTCCGGGCGATAGGTGCGGAAATCGCCGACGATGCCAGAGACCATGTCCTTGAGGTCGCGCAACGCCTCGCCCCTGGCCTCGACCTCGTTGTCGGCCATTCGGAAAATGTCGAACATGCGGTCGACCTTGCCGGCGCGCCCGGTCATCGGTCGCCGGATGACCGTCAGATAAAGCTCGTTGACGAACATCGTCCGGTGCTGGAGGCCATCCATGTAACGGGCGTTCAGCTCGTCAGCGAAAGGATTGTCGAAATCGCCATCGATGGCCGGTGCGATCTTGCGCCGGATAATGGTGGCATAGAGCGCGAAACGCGACGAACCGAGCGAACGCACCGTCATGTTGCGGTTGGCAAGACGCGCATTGATCTCCGCCTGGTCCATGGTCTGGTAGGGCAGGCCGGAAAGCCGGATCACCTGCAGCAGCAACCCGGACTTGGTGACGACCGTCTCCTCGTCGACATGGCGAAGGTAGGGAACGTGCGTGCCGATCCCCAGATCGCGGGCGCGCTCGCGCCCGAACTTCAGGTCGTGATTGACGATGTTCATGGGGCGTAGCTCCCCGCTTTCCAGAAGCGACGGTTACGGATCGCCCTGCGCATCGAAAGAAACACCTGCACTACCCGGACGATGTGGATGTCGCGCTGGCAGAGGTAGAGCCCGATGAAATGGACGGGCAGCACGACCAGCGGCGCGAGAAAGCTCGACGATGCGATGAAGATGACGATCCCGAAGATGCCGTTCACCACGAACACGATGATGTCGACCCCGAAATATGTCGGCGGCCGGGTCAGCGGCTGGATGAGCGGTTCGACATCGGGCGCATCGTCACGCATGTCATACACCCCCTGCCGCCTTCATGGCGTCGACCAGCTCGGCGGCGCCAAAGATGATGGCGATGCCGATGACGATGGAGATAGCGCCCTGCCAGGCCATGCGGCCGGTCAGGAACAGGAAGCCGAGGAAGCAGACGGCGATGATGGCGAGCGACCGAGCGACACTGCCCTGCAGGACGCCCACGAACCATTCGAGGATGCCTTCGACGGGCGCGGCCGACTGCGCATAGGCAAGTTCGGGCACCAGGGCGATTGTCGTCGTGAGCAGCGCCAGCGACAGGACGGCCTTGCCGCGCGGGCGCGGCGTGATCGGGGTATTGCTCATGCGAAGTCCTTCATGTCTTGGGAGGATGATCGGGGGACCGGCGCTATTCAGCGGTCCAAACGTGCTGGTCGCGCCAGGGCGAGGGCGCCAGCGCAACGGTCTCTTTTCGGGGGAGGCGGTTTCCGCTGCGCTTTTCCTGCGCCACTGACGCCTTGGCGTTTAGCGTCCAGCGGTTCATCACCTTGGCGACATAGAGCGTGGTTTCGTTGAACTCTGGGATGCCGCCCCGCTGGTAAACCCTCTCCGGGCCGGCATTGTAGGCGGCGAGCATCAGCAAGGGATCGTCGAACTCGCCGTAGAGCTTTTTGAGGTAGCGGACGCCGGCGCGGATGTTTTCTTCCGGGTCGCAACGGTCAGTCACGCCATAGTCGGAGGCGGTTTCCGGCATGAGCTGCATGATGCCGAGGGCGCCTGCTTCCGAGACCTGGTGCTGACCGCCGGCGCTCTCAACGTCAACCACAGCGAGCGCCAGATCGGGGTCCAGGTCTTCGTCGGTGGCGATGGTCCTTACCATCTCCAGAACGCGATCCGTATCGACCGGATCGCAGGCTAGGGCCGCTATCGGCGAGGTCGAGACGAGGAGGAAAAGCAGGGTGGTTTTCAATTCGAATGTCCGGGTTGCCGCGCTTGCGAATAAACTATAGTTTATTCTATAGGGATTCCTCTGTCAATTCAGAAATGGCTTTTTCTGCTATGCACAAACAACTCAAGGTTCTCGGGATAGCCGCTTGGCTCCTCGTCGGAGGCGCGGGATTCGCCGTTGCGGAGGGTGAAGATCCCTATCGGGAGCCGACGCCAGACTACCTTCGTCGGTTCCGGAATGAGGGGGCGAAGACGTTCGTCCTGGAGCGCTTCGACGCGGAAGGAAGGCTCGCGGCGCGGTCTGTGGAAAAGCTCGATGGGGAGGTCGAAATCGGCGGCGCGGTCGAGCGGATGATCGCCGGCCGGCGGTTCTCTCTGCGCGGCCTGAATGCCTGCCCGACAGAAAAGGTCGTCTATAACCGGGTGCAGTCCTGGGACTGCGCGGACGCGGCACGCGACTATGCCGAGGCGGTCTATAACAGGCGCGCCAGCGTCATCCTCTGCAAGACCCTGGTGCTGACGCCTGTCGCTGGCGAGACCACTCCGGCCTCATGTTTCGTGCTCGTCGGTGGCAAGGGTGAACCGTTCAAGACCGTCAACGATGACGACAGCATGGTCTTCCTCGGCCTCGCGGCAATCGGACGGACAGACGACGGCCGATCTCGCCGACCGGACCTCGAAGCATCGCAATCGCTTTCACGATCGATGGGGTTCCAGAATGCGGATTGAGCTTTCCATTGCCTTAGCCCTAATGCTAGCGACGACGGCGCGCGCGCAGGAGGAGACGATCTCGTTTCCTTCAGCCGTGCGTTTTGAAACGGGCGATAGCTGGCAGTACGAAGGCCGGAAATTCAGGCTTTTCGGCGTACAGGCGTGCATTCGAGGAACGGTCTATCGTGCCTCTGACGGCGCGGAAAGCGATTGCGGCATGCAGTCGATTGCGTCTCTCGCAGCGCTGTTTTCGACGGGTTCTATCGGGTGCCAACCCGTCGGCCGGGCCAAGGACGATGCGACCTTCGTCGTCTGCGCGGCCCAGCTCGACACCGCCACCGTCGATGTCGGGACCGCGATGATCTCGTCCGGCGCGGCGTTTGCCGCCGTGTTTCCGTCCGGTGCTCCGGTGTCCGCAGCCTATGCGGTTGCCGAATCGTCCGCCAGGGATAAGGCCAGTGGCTTATGGTCGGGGACGTTCACCCATCCTGTTTCCGTGCTTCTGGACAAGTGACCAGATCGCAGTGAAATCGACATGCAGGCACTCGGCGATGGCGCCGATCTCCTTGAACGTCAGGCGATGCCAGGCGCCAGCCTGAAGGAATTCCAGCCGCTCTTCCGAAATACCCGTCATCTCCGAAAATTCATGGAGCTTCGTCCCGCGCTGTCGAAGCTCCTCCGCGAGGAATTGCACAAGTTCGGCAGCACTCTCAATGGCTATTTGCGGTCATCCTTTCCTGATCCCGTCGCACGGCGTCGAAGGAGCGGGAACCGCTGGCCCTGATCGCAGAGTATGGCGGAGGATCGTTCGATAAGTTGATGGCGGAGCGGGCGGATTGGTTACCGCCAGACTCCAGTTTTGTCGCGCAACCTCTACACGAGTCAAAAGCGGCGTTTTCGCGGCGGGTCGGCTTTTGGGTTGGTTTGCGAGTAAAATATAATTACTGTCGTGACTCGCTTCGTCAGCAATCGAGCGGTGGAGGTGCCATGACGTAGACAAAATAAAACCCGCCTCGGAGAGACGGGTCGAGTGACACACGAAAATGTGCGCAAAAGTCTTATAGCCACTGATTTTTTCGCACATTGACGCCGCCGCTGCAAGCTAATTCTTGCCACCGATACGTGTGCCCTGCGCGCCGGTCCCTCCCTGATCATCGTTGAATATGGAGAGATCATGTTTGCCACGATCCGAACGGCCTATGGGCCGAGCCTATTGGCACGCCTGCTTGCAGCCGGTACGCATCAACAGGTCGACGAATGCGCGAAAGCTGCCTGGGTACTAAACGGCGAAGGACTGATCGCCGACGAGGAGATGGAATATCTTGCTCCTGTGATCGAGCACCGGCGGTTGTCGATCAGCGCAATGATGCGAACGGTTCGGGCGAAGGGATGCCCCCGTCATTGCCGTCCGGCGATTCCTTTGCAGAAGCGGGCTGCTTGCTGGCTTCGCCGGCGGGGGCTCGCCAAGGACTGCATCATTCCAACGTGCCTGGCTCAGGCCTTCACCGTCAGCAAGCTGGCGGTGCTCTCCGTGATCGCGCGGGCGGTCATGGAGCGTGGCCAATCGACGATGTCATTGCCTGAAATCGCAGGACGCGCGGGCGTCGGATGCACGACAGCGCGTTATGCCATTCGCGATGCTGCCAGGATGGGCCTCATCAGCGTGTCCGAGAACCGCGTCAACGGCTTCTGGAACCGCCCCAACACGATCAGAATTGTATCCGGTCGATGGCTTCGATGGCTGAAGGGGCGCGCCGGCTATGGTGGTGCGCAGAAATTGGCAGGACGACCAACAGCCGGTTGCCAATTTACCCCCCTCAGAAATCCGATCCCCACGATTGAAATTGTAAGATTCAACCCGAAGGGCACGATGCTGCAGGTGCCAGGCGGAGGCCCTCCCGCGCCAAGCTGGAGAGGCTGCGTCGAGTTGCGTAGGGGAGAAGTGCTGCTGGAATAGGGTTCGGAGCGTTAGCATCACCTATTTTGCCCAGTTGAAGGCGACTCTGTGAAATTTCGGGCTTTCACCTTCAGGGTATCGATATCGAGATTATGTGAACATGTCCCCAGGCCGCGCGGCCGGCGCCTGCCGATCACGCGGGTCCCGCCCGCCACCCCGGGTGAACTCATCGCCGCAACCGGCCGGCAGGCGATAGACGAGGCAGATTTGGCGACCGACGGCACGCACCTTATGTAGTCGTGGTATCCGCTATCATTTGATCAACCACTTTCGCGTCCTCAAAACCACCACGCGCTCGCGTCAGCCCGTAGGCCTCGCAAACCTTGGTCGAAAACAGGCGATGTAGCTCTTGCGTGTCGTCGATGTCGAAGGATTGGACTTCACCGGAGGTGATGACGAAGACTTCGTGAGGTTCGAGTCCGCTTCAGATATAAGTTCACGGTAAAGATCCCCTGTGAGAGCGGCGATTCATTCCGACGGTAGAGCGGGTATCTAATCCCCGCATACCCAAAACGAGAGCCGGGCTTAGGTCCGGCTTCTCAGATGCTTCTCTCTGTATCCTCGGTGGAGGGTGGGGCTTCATCCTTGGGTGAACCCGTGTTCCGCCATACAGGCGCGAAATGTGCTGTTTGAAGCGGCGGCCCCCATGATCCAGTACCGGCCTGCGGCAACCTGAGTTTCGGCTGCTCGGCCTTGGCAAATAGCCTTGGCGCGCTCCAGCCGGGATTCGCGTCCTGTCTGCGGGATATCTTTCCATTCACCTGAAGGTGCGCTGGTGCATCCCGTCGCAATGATAGTGAGGAGCGTCCCGCTCCATTTCAAAAGCCCGCCCATTCGCTCCACCCCAAGGTCAGCCCATGCCAGTCCTGAAAAATGCCCGGCATGAGAATTTCGCGCAGCGCCTGGCTGAAAGCAAGCAGATAATCAATCGCTAGACCGAACAGCACCCTTGGAACAAGGAGTGCAGCGGTGGGAGCGAAGACCGTCTACATTATGCCGCGCAGTCCGTGGAAAAACAGCTGTTGCCAGAGCTTCAAGTCGAACCTCCGTGACAAACTGCTCAACGGAGAAATCTTGTACACGCTCAAGGAGGCACAGATCATCATCGAAAACTGGTGATACATTGCAACACCGTGCGGCCCTACTCATCGCTGGGCTACAAGCCAGCCGCAACCCGAGGCCGCCGTCTGGCTTCGCCAAAATGGACCGACCTCAACACTGCCAGTGGCCACAGACCAAGCATGCACTAACATTCCAAACGCATCAACCAACGGGGGCGGGCCAAAAGATCACCTTTGATAACTTTTTCTAACTAGTCGGCCGTGAAGAACGCCGAGATTGCCTTGATTTCGGGTTTCGCTGAGGACGACGAGAAGACATTCAACATGCTTATGATGCGCAGGAGAGCGCCTGTTTTGGCAAAAACGTGGCGATGATCGCGGCGATCAGGCACAAAAGTTGTCTGAGCCACTTGAGCAGAAGCGAGAAGTTGTAGCCGATGGCGGCGAGAAGCGCGTTGACGGCATCGCCCTGCTTTCCGGCGAGATAGTTGCGGTCCATGCGATGGTCGTTCTTGAGATGCCCGATGACGGGCTCGACGGCTGATCGCCGTCGCATCTGACGCTTGATGGCAGGCGTGACGCGGCGCTTTTGCCCGGCAGTGAAGACCCGGAACTTGTGGCTTTCCGGCGCATTGTGGCCGCGATATCCGGCATCGGCCAGAATGCGGGAAAGTTCGTTGCCGATGGTCTGTTCCATGTCGGTAATGACGGTCTCCAGCGTGTGGCCATCGTATGGATTGCCGGGCAAGGCCATGGCGTGCAGTGCGAACTGCCCCCCTTTCGAGCGGTTCAGTGTCGTGGTCACCGACACCTTGACGCCGAATTCGTAGGGCTTGTGCGCCTTGCCCTTGCCAATGCATTCGACCTCGTCGGCGTGTAGGCTGTAAATCTTGCGGCCGCGTTGGCGCTGCTTCTGCTCCATGACGGTCTTCGCCTGATAGAGCGGCCAGAGGAAGACAGCTCGCAGTTGCTCGTCGCCATCAATCTGGCGCTCGATGTCGCGGACGGTCCGCCCCAGATAGGTCTTGAGCTTGCGCAGCGCCTTGCCCGCCCTCTTGAACTGTTTGGCATGGGCGTAACGCTGATGCTGGATCAGGGCGAATTTGCCGACCCGCACATAGGTCTGCCGCAGTTCCAGTCCGGCCTTCCTTGCCAGGCGCACCAGCCGTTCGCGTGCCCGATGGATGAGTTTGACATCGGTCGGAAACATCACATTCTTCGGCTGAACAGTCGTGTCCACAATCACCTGCCGCGTATCGCCGGGCTTCGGGCTTCATCGCGCCAGTCTTGACCGCCACCGACAGGCTCTCCTGCAGCAGCGCCATGATCGGCTTCTCGCCCATGCGCTGGCGCCAGCGCGTCATCGACGAACGGTCGAAGGGCAACCGGTGCTGGAAGAATTCCTCGCCGCAGAAGTATTGCCAATAGGGGCTGTCGAGATAGCGGGCGCAGACCGCCTCATCCGAGAGGTTGAATGTGTGTTTAAGGATCGCAAGCCCCGCCATCAGCCGTGTCGGCAAGGGCGGAAGGCCGCCGCCGTCCTTGTAAACTTCGCCGAAGCGTTCTTCCAGGAACCGCCAGTCGATCTTCTGCGCCAGGCGCACCAGTTCGTGCGTCATGTCGATCATTTGGTCGAGACGAGAACGGAAAAGGTCCTGTTCTCCCGTCTCGCGCCGTTCGATGGGTTTGGACATCATCGGCTCCCGTTTGCCACCTCAAACCCAGTGAATCAAACTTCTCCGCAGAGCGAAACCGAAATCTGATATCGCAAGGAAACCGAGCCGAAAACCGCCGTTTCTGGCAGAAATCATTACTCCAAATCGCCGAATCCTATCGGAATATCAATGCGTTCTGGGTTCTTCACGGCCGACTAACTACACCTCAATTGTTTGTCGACGACGAGCTTGGCTCGAATCTCACCATCTGGGTTGGTGAGCGGGAGGGCGGCGACACCGTATTGAAGGTTTTGTAGAAACCGTCATTGTCGTGCCTTGTCTTTTAGCGCTCGTCACGTCGATCAGGGGAATGTCATGGCATTGATGCTTTCGGGTGGCGCGTTGCTCGGCTTAACCTCGGATACGCTTGAAGCCGCATTCTCGCCGGAAATGGGTGGGCGTCTCATCCGGTTCGGATTGCGGGACGGTCCTGACATCCTTGTACCGACCGCGCCGCATGCGTTTCCATCGACTAACTGGCCGCGGGCCGGTGCATATCCGCTCGTTCCCTATCACAACCGGCTTTCCGAGGCTAGGGTTATGGTCGAGGGCGGACGGGTGGATCTGACGCCGCACCCGGACGTGATACCCCACACTCTTCATGGCCCAGGGCATACCCGACCCTGGGAAGCTGCCTCGCACGAGGCCGAGCGGCTAGTAATGCGGCTCGAGTACCGTAAGGATCGGCACTGGCTGTGGGATTTTGAGGCGGTTCAGGACTTTCGGTTGACGCAAGATGCACTGAGGCTTTCCATCTCCGTGAAGAATCTTGATCGGAAGCCCATGCCTGCGGGGCTGGGATGGCATCCATATTTCGCATCTGTCGAGCCGGTGATGACGGACGCTGCCATTCAATGGCCGTATCATGACGATTACCTTCCGCGCGGCCAGAGCGATGCCATTGCCGATGAAGGTGTGGCCTGCCGGCGTCCCACCCGCTATCTGCAACATTGGAGCCGCGCCCATGTGGTGTGCTCCGCCGGGATGCGGGTGCAGGTCAGTGCGACGCCGGAGTTCGAGTTCCTGGTGATCCATCGCGGAGACCCGGCCCATATATGCGTCGAGCCGGTGACCCATCTGGCGAACGCGTGGAATCTCGCTCTCGACGCCGGGCGTGTCGGCGCCCGCGTGCTGGCACCGGGGGAACGCCTCTCCGGGACAATCGAGCTGCGCATTCGCCGGTAGGTTGCCGGCTCATTTGCCGCCGAATTCATCCCACTCTTGCTTCAGTCTCAATATGTGGTCAACATTCTGCCGCCGTCGCAAGGTGTGCGGCGTTTCGACTGGATTGTCCCGGTCCCCGCGCATAGAAGCGAGGAATGTTGATGAACGATATCCAATGGTCATCCGATCTCATTTCTCCGAAGAGCGTTGCCGGCACGGCGTTGATCGGGAAGGCGTGCGATATCCTTGAAATCATCGGAAGCTCACCTGGGTCCGTCGGACAGGCCGTCCTGGCGGAGCGCACGGGAATACCGCGGGCAACCCTCTACCGCATCCTGGCAGCACTCATCTCACGCGGCCTGGTTCGCGCCGATCCCTTCAGCCAGAATTACACGCTCGGCTTCAATTTCCTGGAGCTCGCGCAGAACGCATGGTCGTCGTCCGACCTCGCCTCGATAGCGTCGGTGGAACTGCGGCGCCTTCGGGATCTCACGGGCGAGACGTCCTATCTGGCAGTGCAGGAGGGGAACCATGTTCTCGCCCTCGGCCGGTTCGAGAGCGCTCATGACAAACGGTCGAATGCGAGGCTCGGGGCGCTGAAACCGATGCACTGCACTAGCCAGGGAAAGGCAATCCTCTCTCGCTTGTCCGAAGCGCAGCTCGAGCACTTCCTGTCTGGAGAGCTTACCGCATTCACCGAAAAGACGATTACGGATGCCGCCCAGTTGAAGGCGCATCTGGCGATCGTTCGTGCCCGCGGTTATGCAATGGATGACGAAGAGATCGTCATGGGAACGCGGTGCGTCGGCGCGGCCATCCTTGATCCGGATGGAAAGCCGATCGCCGCGATCAGCGTTGCCGGTCCGACCTTCCGCATGGGACTTGAGCGGGCGGAGCAATTGGGCAAGGAGCTCTCGGAAGCGGCCAAACGCATTTCCGCGCAACTCGAGCCCACGTTGAAGGCGGCCGCGCGGGTTTCCAGCGACTTTCGCGTCTGGTCGGCTGCCGCCGCGTTCATCGGCGCCTCGCCACGCTGGGATGCGCGCACGAAGGCGATGTATTGGGCCGATCAACTGGCTCCCTCGATCCGGATCGCCGGAGATGCGGAGGCCTTCATCTCCCTGCACGCGCTTTCGCAGAGCATCAGTTCTTTCACGCTTACGGACGGTGGCTTCGTATGTGCCGCGGGCAGCGATCTTGTTCTCGGGGACGGCGGCGAGGTTCTGAGAAGGGTTATGGGCCAGCCCCACCTGTCGATCAAATCGCTGCGGGCGGCGCCGGACGGCCGGCTCTGGGCGGCCGCCTTCGATGCGGAGACCACAGTAAGCCGGATCGGCCCGATTTCCGGTGAGAACGAGATCGAGCAGGTCTTTGAACTCCAGGGCGAGGTAAGCGACATCGCCTTTGCCGGGGATCTCGGGCTTTTCGCGGTGCAGGCGTCGCGGCAGAGCGTCTATCTGCTCGAGACGGCGACGGGCCGGCGACGGAAGTTCGCGGATATTCCCAAAGTGGCCGGTACGCCGTGCGCCCTGGCGATCGATGCGAACCTCAATCCCTGGATCGGGCTTTCCGACGGCTGGAGCGTCATCAAGCTCAATGAGAACGGCGAGATCGAGCGGACGATCGCACTGCCTGTCCCCAATCCGACGGGCATCGCCTTCGGCGGCGAGGGCCTTTCGCAGATATTCGTAACCAGCGCCAGAAGCGGGCTTTCGCGAGAGAGCCTGGCGAATGCGCCCCTGTCAGGGCAGCTCCTTTCTATCGACGTCGGAGAGCGCGGGCTGCCCGACCACCTTGGAAAAATCTAGCGAGGAATCCTGCATGCCCGACTTCCTGCCACATGTGTCCGTGCCAAAGATCGTGTCGCTCCAGACCTACCCGGTGCGGATACCGTTTAAGGATGGAGGGTCGGGGACGGGGGGAACGCCAAGCCGGTGGCATATGCTCGACATGGTCCTCGTCCGCGTTGAGGACGAGGACGGAAATATCGGATGGGGCGAGGCTTTCGCCTATTTCTGCCTAGAGGCGGTGGAGGCAGCGGTCAGGAAGATGATCTCGCCATTTGTGGTCGGGCAGGCGATCGATGACATTGCCGAGTGGAACCTGACGGTCCAGAAGAAGCTTCATCTGTTCGGGCGCTACGGCATCACGATCTTCGCCTTGTCCGGGGTCGATATCGCGCTCTGGGATCTCGCCGCCAGGCGTGCGCATATGCCGTTGTGGGGGTTGCTCGGCGCGGCGGCGGCCGTCGAGCGTCCGGCCTATGCAAGCCTCGTCCGCTACGGCTCCGCCGATCTCGTCGCGCAGCATTGCGGCCGCGCCATCGATCTCGGCTACAGGCACATCAAGCTGCATGAGGTCGATCCAGCCGTTATCCGGGCGGCACGCGAGGTGATCGGCCGGGACGTGCCGCTGATGGTGGACGCCAATTGCGCATGGACCGTCGAGGATGCCATTGCCCTGCGCAGGACGTTTGAGGCGTGCGATGTCCTTTGGGTCGAGGAGCCGGTCTTCCCTCCCGACGACTATGCGGGCATGGCCGCGATCGAAGCGCAGGGGATTGCGGTCGGAACCGGAGAGAACGCCTCGACGGCCTTCGATTTCCAGCGGATCGTCCGATCCGTGACATATCCGCAACCCAGCATGACGAAGGTGGGCGGCGTCTCGGAATTCGTGAAGGTGCTTGGGGCGTGCCGGACAGCGGGCAAGGTGCCTATGCCGCATACGCCTTATTTCGGACCGGGCTATTTTGCGACGCTCGCCATGCTCCCTCTCATGCCGGAAGCGTCCCTTGTCGAGTATCTCTTCGTCGACCCGGAGGCCTGGCTAACGGAAACGCCGATGCCCAGGACAGGCCGCCTCGGCGGCAGCAATGCGCATGGTATCGGCTTCGAGCCCTATGCCGACGTGTTGACGCGATATGCTGCTACAATCTGATCTCATCATGTGAGACTGTCTTCTGCAGCTTACGAAGTTTACCCTTCCGCTCTCGGCAACATCGGCTAGAGTCCTTCCAGAAAAGCGGGCGCCTTTAGACGGTCGCGACACCAGAAATTCAAAGGAATCCGCATAAAGTCGGTCTCAACATGTGATCGGTAGCGGAGTTGCTGCAGGGACGGAGACATGGAAATTTTCGTATCAGGTGCCACCGGTCGGGTCGGAGGCGTGCTTTCTGCCGAGCTGATGAAGCGGGGCCATAGGGTCCGCACTATTGCGATCCCCGGCGACCCGAACAAGGCTTCGGCCGAGGCTGCCGGCATTGCCTGCCATACCGGCAGCCTCGCTTCGTATGAAGATGTGGCGAAGGTGATGGAGGGCGTCGAAGTCGTCTTCCACATGGCGGCGGTCATCTCTTTCCAGCCGACCGCGCGCGACCTGCTGTGGGACGTCAACGTCGTCGGCACCTACAACGTCCTGCGGGCTGCTGCCGACGAATCCAAAAAGCGGTACATCCGCATGGTCTTCGCCTCAAGCGACCAGGTCTATCCCACCCGCTTCGCCCGCTTCCGCCCGACGGACGAGAACCATCCGAAGGAGCCCTACACCTTCTATGGCATGACGAAGGTCCTCGGCGAGGACATGGTGAAGTTCTACCACAAGTCCGAGAAGGCGCTGGACATCAGCACGGCGGTATTCTCGCATACCGAGGCTGCCCGCGAGATCATCGATCCCAACGGCGAGTATGCCGGCCCCGCCTTCTACGTGAACAGCCGCGTGCGCAGCCTCAAGGCAAGCAGCACGCACCATGCCGGCGCGACGTCGAATTCGGAACTGGACCAGATCCTCGCCATTCTTGAGCCGCTTGTCGCGCCGGACGAGCCGCTTCTCCTGCCCACCGATGCGAACGGTATTCCGCACACCCAGGAACTGGTGGACGTGCGCGATATCGTGCAGGGCCTTCTCCTGATCTTCGACAAGAAGGAAGCCATCGGCGAAACGTTCAACCTGGCGCCGGTCACACCGGTCAGCCTCGGCGAATTCATTCCCTACCTCGCGGAAAAGACCGGCCGCCGCTTCGTGGAAGCAAGGATTCCCGTCGATCTCGGCAAGACGCACGGCAGCAGCGTCAAGGCACGGGCAATCCTCGGCTTCACCCCGAAATATTCGATGTTCGACATGGTCGACGAGGCCATCGCGGCCGCGAAGTGACGCATATTATCTCTTGGGAGACCCCATCGTGACTCAGATTTCAAAAGAAACCCTCGATAAGTTGAAAGCCTGCTCGACGGCGACCCTGACGACGCAGCTCTTCAAGCGAAACTACCGCCAACAGTTCCTTGTCGGTGTGCGTCCCCTCAACCCGAATGCCGGTTCCTTTGCTGGTGAGGCGTTCACGCTTCGCTTCATTCCCTCCCGTGAGGACAAGGACTGGGATCTCGGTGATCTCAAGAAC
>Ga0206102_1000052_pt1 | contig 70250 bp, 70 predicted proteins | sample 1B1Ametagenome_FD_148645 | JGI IMG/M metagenome (GOLD analysis project Ga0206102, IMG submission 148645) | Enriched microbial communities from leaf-cutter ant dump, University of Wisconsin, Madison, United States - 1B1A | ecosystem: Environmental > Terrestrial > Nest > Insects nest > Nest dump... | reverse complement strand
GCAAGTACACGGGGCAGACCTATGATCAGGCGACGGGGTTGTACTACTACAACGCGAGGTATTATGATCCGAAGCTGGGGCAATTTCTCACGGCGGATACGCTGACGCCGGGCGGGGAGATGAACCGTTATGCGTATGTGGGCAATTCGCCGACGTTGTATACCGATCCGTCGGGGCATATAGCGCGCAGCGCTGCGGATCAACAAGCGAAGATTGATCATTCGGTAGTCGGGAGAATTTTTAATTTCTATGATGCTTATATAATGCCGATTTCCGTGTTGCCGGAACTGGATGCTCAAGTGATTACATGGAAGGGAATTAAAGCATTGTTCACAAGGTCAAAGGGAAAATCAGCAGCCCGAAAAACGGCAGAGGCTGATGTAATGTATTTGGAAGCATTGCGCAGTAACGTAATGCGAAGGCCACGAGCGGATAATGGTGTGAACGGGGACAACCTCATAAATTATGCAATACAACGAGCAGACCACATCGAAGAATTCAAGGAGCGGCCAACATATCTTTATCCATTAACGCGAGGGGAAGGAATGGAGATTCTGGCTACAGTCAAGGGAGAGGGGGAGAATGCCCGATATTTTATGAGATTGGGTGAGGTAGAAATAGAAATTCCTCTCTGCGCCGCAGACGATTTAAGTTATATCGAGAAAAATTTCGTAGAAGTCATAGATGTTAAGTCTTTTGGGCGAGCTTATGACCGAATAATACGAGATGCCGAATACGAAGATCTGTTTAGAGAAGACGTGATGTTTCAAATGTAGCGGTGACCGAGGGCGCTGATAAGCCTTTCGGTGATCACATTCATGGAGCCGCTGTCGCTCGACTTGGATAATAGGGGAAGACAGCAGAAAGAGGCAGACCAAGGCATGCTTGGTTCTGCCTCTTTGGTATGCCCGGCAAGGCGTCTTTTGAAACTGATTCGAGTGATGATAGCAGGAGTTCACAGCCCCCGGCCGCCCAGGGTGCGCAGGCGCACCTGTTCGATGCCGGCAATCAGCGGACGCGCCCGTCCAATCAGCTCTTGCGTGGCCGCCAGCTTCAGCGAGCCTTGATGGGCCGCGGCGTCTCGCCACACTTCCGTCACCCAAATCGCATCGAGCTCGTCCTCCGACAAGTTGATAATGTACAGATCGCAGCCCTCGGCTGCTTCAATCGCAGACGCCGCTTCCATTAAAAGTTCGGCCAAAGCGTCGCGTTGTCCCGGCTGCGCCGTCAGCTTGCCGTAGATTCCGAATTTTTCCATCATTATTTCATCCTTTCCCGCTCCGGGCGGTCGATGTTTATGGTCTACGGTTATCAGTATACCTCAGATTGGCTGACAAGTACGGTCAGCGATGCGACGGCTTGTCATTAACAGTATGGCGGCGAGATATGGTATACTAATGTATCGCAAATGACCGTGAGGAGTGAGAGTCGCCATGTGTGGGATCACCGGCGTAATGTATTTTGAAGATCGAGAGCCAACGCTGTCGATGCTGCAGCAAATGACGGATGTCATTCATCACCGCGGCCCGAACGATTCGGGGTTTTGGACCGACAATCGGATCGGGCTGGGTTTCCGCCGGCTGTCGATCATCGATTTGGCCGAGGGGCATCAGCCGTTGGCGAACGAGGACGACTCGGTCTGGATTATTTTTAACGGTGAAATTTATAACTATAAAGAGCTGCGCGCCATGCTGCAGGACCGCGGGCATCGCTTTCGCACGCACAGCGACACGGAAGTGATCGTGCATCTGTACGAGGAATACGGCGAGGACTGCGTCAAGCATCTGCGCGGCATGTTCGGTTTTGTGATTTGGGATAAGCGGAACAAGCAACTGTTTGGGGCGCGCGACCATTTTGGCATCAAGCCGTTTTATTACCATGTCAACGATCGGCAGTTCGTCTTCGGCTCGGAGATCAAAAGCCTGCTCGCCGCCGAAGGCATGAACCGGCTGATTCATACGGACAGCCTGATGAATTATTTGACCTTCCAATATGTGCCGGAGCCAAGCACGATGTTCCATGGCATCCATAAGCTGCCGCCCGCACATTGCGTCAAAGTGACCTATGATGGCGACCTGACGATTCAGCGTTACTGGGACCCGATGTTCGAGCCGGTTGACCGCCCGTTCGAGGAGTATGTCGAGCAGCTTCGCGAGACGCTGAAGGATTCCGTCGTGCATCATATGGTCAGCGATGTCGAGCGCGGCTGCTTCCTGTCCAGCGGCATCGACTCCACGGCGATTGCTACGCATATGCGCAACATCGAGCCGATCCGCACGTTCAGCGTCGGGTTCGACGGGCCGAACAATGAAACGACGATTGCGGCCCAGACGGCGCAAGCGCTTGGTACGGACCATTACGCCAAAATCATCACCAAGGACGATTTCTTCGCCTCCTTGCCGCGCGCCGTCTGGCATCAGGATGAGCCGGTGGCCGACCCGTCGGCAATCGCCTTGTACCACGTCGCGCAGCTGGCGCGCGAGCATGTGACTGTCGTGCTCTCCGGCGAAGGCGCGGATGAGCTGTTCGGCGGCTACCGGATTTACCGCGAACCGCTGTCGCTGGCCCCGATCGAGCGGCTACCCGGCAGCATCAAGCGGCTGCTGCACCGCTTTGCGCGGCTGCTGCCAAATGGCGTTAGGGGCCGCAACTATTTGCTGCGCGGCACGACGCCGCTGGAGCAGCGTTTTATCGGCAACGCCAAAATTTTTTCCGAGGATATGAAAGCCGAAGTGCTGCGCCTCGACCGCGAAATGCTGCGTACGTACAAGAACCCGCTGCAAATCGCCGGGGACTATTACGCCAAGACCCGTCACCTTGACCCGGTCAGCCGCATGCAATACATCGACCTGAACTTGTGGATGCCCGGCGATATTCTGATGAAGGCCGACAAGATGACGATGGCGCATTCGCTGGAGTTGCGCGTGCCGTTCCTCGACAAGGAGCTGTATGAGGTTGCCCGCCGCATTCCGGCCAAATACCGGATCGCCGGGGGCACGACGAAATACATTTTCCGCAAGGCGATGGAAGGGATCATTCCCGATTTTATTCTCAACCGGCCGAAGCTGGGATTTCCTGTGCCGCTGCGCGATTGGCTGAAAGGCCCGACCGGGGGCATGCTGATCGAGCAGATCAAAGCAAGCGGCATCGAGGATTACATCAACGTAGCGGCGGTGGAGCGTTTGGCGCAGAAGCACCGCAGCGGACAGGGCGATTACGCCCGGCATATCTGGACGATCTACATGTTTGCTCTATGGCACACAACTTATATGGATGAGTTGCCGGTTCGCACGGCGGCCGCCGTCAACTAGAAGAAGGAGCGTAAGAACGACATGACACGATACAAGCTGCTGGCGCTGGATATGGACGGCACGCTGCTGAATGAAGCAAAGGAAATTTCCGCGGACAACAAACGGGCGATTGCCGAAGCGCAAGCCGCTGGCGTGACGGTGATGTTGGCGACGGGTCGGGGGATACGCAGCATTATGCCTTACGTTGAGGAGCTTGGTCTCACATCGCCGATCGTTGCCGTCAACGGCAGCGAGGTGTGGAGCTCGCCCGATACGCTGCTGCGGCGTCAGCTGATGGACCCGGAGCATGTGCGCAGATTGCATGCGCTCGCCGTTCGCCACGATACGTGGTGGTGGGCGTATGCGGTCGACCGGTTGTACAACCGCGACGAGTGGACGGAGGAGCTTGAGCGCGTGGAGTGGCTCAAGTTCGGTTTTTATTATGAGGATGTGCGCATTTTGGCTGAGGTGCGCAATATTGTCGAAGGTTGGAACGAATTGGAAGTCACTAACTCGCATCCGTACAACATTGAATTGAATCCGCTTGGCGTCAGCAAGGCGAGCGGCCTTGCCGCCGTTTGCGAGCTGCTTGGCATCGCGATGGACGAAGTTGTGGCGATGGGCGACAGTGAAAACGACGTGGCGATGCTGCGTGCCGCCGGGCTTGGCGTGGCAATGGGCAACGCGCAGGATAGCGTCAAGCTGCTGGCCGACCGCGTGACGGTGACGAACGAGGAGCATGGTGTCGCCGAGGTGATTCGCGGGTATATGTTGGTGTGAGGCCCGTTGGCTCTGCGGGCGGGGTCTGGCAGCGGCGCTCCGGGAGTTGCGCGCGCGGTGCGGACCGTGCGGCGGACAGCGCAGATCGCTGGCGGCAGTCGCGTGCGTTGGCGCAAGGGGCGCTGCGTGCGTATCGGGCAGGGAGGAAGCGCGGCAAGAGACCATGAATCAGCCGGTGTGCCGGCTTGCGGGGCAGGTGGGGACGAATGGATATCTTGGGCTGGATTGTGGTGATTGCGCTGTTTGCTGTCGGGATGGCCGGAGCGGTGTATCCTGTGCTGCCGGGCGTATTGGCGATTTACGGCGCATTTTTTGTGTACGGGTGGCTGATCAGTTTTGCGCCGTTTACGTGGCTGTTTTGGCTGCTGCAAACACTGATTGTCGCGATCATTCTGGTGGCTGACTACGTCGTCAGTGCGCTGGGGGTCAAAAAGTTCGGCGGCACGCGCGCTTCGGTCATCGGCAGCACGATCGGGCTGATCGTCGGGCCGTTCGTCATTCCGGCGTTCGGGTTGATCCTTGGCCCGTTCATCGGTGCAGTGCTCGGCGAGCTGAGCGTTGGCACGTCCTGGAAACAGGCGCTGCGCGTCGGCTGGGGTTCGGTGCTCGGCTTTTTCTCCAGCGTCGTGGTGAAGGTTGTGCTGCAGCTCGCGATGATTGCGCTGTTTCTGCTGTGGGTGCTGCTGTAGCGCCGGCAAGCGGCGGGTTGCGGCTGTGCGTGTGCCGCGCGAAGGTACATGTCTAACATAAGTCTGACCGGGCGGCTGGGCAGCGGCGGTTCGCGATGCAGCGGCAGCTGCGGGAGGCAGGTCTGGGGCAGGCGGGAGAGAAGGAACGACAGTGACAAAGGATTCTTTGGTCAAAGGCACGCTGATTCTGACCGTGGCCGCGCTTGTTGCGCGGTTTCTCGGCGTTTTTCAGCGCATTCCGCTGGTCCATCTGCTCGGCGACGCCGGGATGGGCAGCTATACGATTGCGTTTAATTTGTATTCGACGCTGCTGGTTGTGGCGACGGCCGGCATTCCAAGCGCGCTCAGCAAGCTGATCGCCGAGAAGACGGCGCTGGGCCGTCAGGCCGAAGCCGACCGCATCTACCGCGCGGCGATCTGGTTTGCGATCGGTGCGGGCGTGGCGATGGCAGCGCTGCTGTACGCGCTTGCGCCGTTCTACGCGGCGAACGTCTCCGGCGATCCGCGCGCGGTGCTGGCGACGCGGGCGATTGCCCCGGCGCTGCTGATGTTCCCGCTGATTGCGATTATGCGGGGGTATTTTCAAGGCCGTCGGCATATGATGCCGAACGGCGTTTCGCAGGTCGTGGAGCAGGTGTTCCGGCTCATCACGGCCGTGGGGTTGGCTTACGCGCTGCTGGGCGTCAGCGTGGAATGGGCCGTCGCCGGCGCCTCGTTCGGCGGCGTGACCGGCGGCATCGCCGCGCTGGCGGTCATGGCGTATTACGCCATGAAGCTGCGGCGCGGCGATGCCGCGGCTGTCGCGGCGGCCGATGGGGCCGCGACGAGGCAGGCCGCCGTCGCAGGGGGCGACGGCGTTGTGGTGCCGCTGCCGGTTGGAGGCAGCGGCGCAGGGACCGTACCCGAGCCGGCGGCGGAGCGGCTGGGGTACGGGGCGATTTACGCCAGCCTGCTAAGGCTGGCGGTGCCGATCGTCATCTTTTCGGTGACGGTGACGCTGGTTTACAACATCGACTCCTCGATCATCATTCCGCTGCTCAAGGGCCGATTCGGCGAGCAAGGCGCGCTGGAGCTGCTTGGCATTCTCGGCGGGCGCGCCCAGTCGCTGGCCGGCATCCCGATTATTCTGGCGATCGCCTTAAGCCAGTCGGTTGTGCCGATCATCTCCGCCGCTTATTCGCGCAAGGAGCTCGATACGGTCGGCCGCCAAACGACGCGCGTGCTCCAGCTGTCGCTGCTTAGCGGCTTGCCGCTGGTGCTGATGATCAGCGTGGCGGCGCGGCCGCTGGACGGCTTTATTTTCGGCTATGAAAACTCGGCGTTGGGGCTGGCGAGCGGCCCGGCGATGATTGCGCTTTTGACGCTCAGCGCGATGTTCCAGATCATCATGCAGACGTCGGGGGCGGTGCTGATGGGCATGGGCCGGATGAAGCCGCTGATGCTGCACGTGGCGTACGGCATCGGGGTCAAGCTGATCGGCAGCTTTGCGCTGGCGCCGTGGCTTGGCATTTACGGCATTATCGCTTCGACCGGATTGTGCTTCGTCGTCATGACCGGGTTCAACTTGCGCTCGCTGCGCAAGGAAATTCGCTTTAGCGTGCTCGGCAAGCGGTGGGGCGGGCTGCTGCTGACCAGCGCCGTGATGGTGTTGGCCGGACTCTTCGTCGAGGTGCTGACGCACCGCTACATCGACACGGGCATCGCCCGGCTCACCGAAGGGGTGAACGCCGTGCTCGTATGCGGCGTGACGCTTGGCCTGTACCCGCTGCTGCTGATGGCGACCAAAGTTGTTACCAGGGACGATGTCAAAAGCTTCCCGGCCCCGCTGCAAAAGCTGATCGCCAAAGCCGGCCGCATGCTGGGGCGCGGATAGGCAGACGGGATGGACCGCAACGAATTTTAGAAGCAAGTTGGCATCGTAAATGATAGCGGTGCTGGCTTGCTTTTATTTTTTTGAGTTCTAAAATTGGCTTTGTACTTTATTCGTACTTGGGATATGATGAGAGTAGGGTTTGGCGTGTTGGGGTCCAAATTCTTGATCAACAGACGATCTATTTTGAATATGCCGCCCCTTAACTTTGGATGGATGTTTATTTTTCACAAAATGCGGAAATTATCCATATTTTATGTTAAAATCAATATTCACCAGCTTGTGTTAGGGATGTGGTTGCGATTGCCGGAATATAAAAAATATCAGGCGGATGAATGGGGAATTTCGCTTCGAGGTCACGCAAAGGATTTACGTCGACGTATGCCCACGGAATTTCATGGAATAATAGAGGATACTGATCTTGAAGATTTGTCGGAAGATGGCAATCTGGGCGTTGCCTACTATCAAATTGACGATTTCACGAAATCCGGGATGTTATACGCTCATAGCAGCATTAGTATAGCGGCAGATCCCCTTGGAAATTCAGGCGCGTTTGTTGTAGTGCGCGAGCCGCAGATATTCGAAACATTTCATGTCGATAAGACGTCTACCAAGGGGAGAGGGATGAATCGGCGCATCGATTCCGAGGCGAAGATTTTGGAAGAAATTCATCACATGATTGTTACGCATTGTACCGACCCGAAAGAGATAACCGGAGAACTGTTTCTTTACACCGAAAAGGAACCTTGCATCAGTTGTGATTGGGTGATTCAGCAATTTCAAGCTGCTCATCCGCATGTGAAGTTAAGCATATATTATGAGGAAACCATTACCAAACCAAGATTTTCACCTCGCTAAGGGGGATTAACATGTTAAAGGAACCGTTCCATTCCCATTTTTATTCAGACTTGACCCGAGAAAATATCGAAAAGCTTCATGGAAAAGCGACCCGTCTTTATCAGCGATATATGGTGAATTATGCCTATACTTCCGAGGAAGCGGCGTTTCATACGATTGAGGATTTGAGCAGGTATTTTGACGATAGCGTGTTAAACAAATTAATTATTGTGGGCACTATTTTTAATTTGGCGCCAGATAAAGAGCTTCACAGGTATATAGCAAACACTTTATTTGAATGGAAAGAAATTGTTGATCTTGAGGGAACGCTTGAAAGAGTTATGGAGTTAACGGAAAGCTCCATTGTAAGCACGGAAAATCCTTATTTGAGAAGTATGGAAATTTCCTATAACGAAGTAAAAGAGTTTGTCAGAACCTGAACGTATGTTCATGATCTCGGCTTTCCGCGTTCAGGCATTAAAGGTGTGACGCGTATTGCAGACGCCGATCGTTGCTGGCGCCCCATCGTGGAACGTTCATCTGCATGTTCGAAAAAGGTCCGTATCCACTTGCGGCAAAGCGACCAGGCGAATTGTGCTGACGAGGTATTAAAGATGTATCGCACTTCAAGGGTTGTCCCGAAAGTGTTTGCCATGGAAGGGAATGCTCCAAAATTCATAAGTATAAAGGTGAACTGCACCCCCAATTGTTAGACGCGAGCTGACCATGGGGGGTGCAGTTTTTTTATGAGCAGCTTTCGATTCCAAGCGGGGGAGGAAAAGTCCAAAAAGGGTTGTTGGGACAGCCCTTTAGTGGTGTACAAACTCCGTTTGTTGACAGCTCCTCAGCATCTTTTTGAGTGTCCTGATCGCATGTTAGCTTTTCCGGCAAGTCCTGGAAGGAATCTGCAGACAACTTGTGAGAGAGTATCCCCTGTCTGCTTTTAAGCTTACTGGTTTTATAGCTCGGGCCGTTGTTCCGATGAAGCGGCTTCTTCGGCGCGTCCGCCCACTGCCAAAGCTTCTGCGGCCAGTACGGCCAGCTCGATTGTGTTCAAGCCAAGCAGCGCGTCCGCAGTGATGTCGAACGGGAAGGGCAGGGCGATCGTTTGCACATAAGCAGTTGGCTTAAGGCTGTCAAACCAGTCACCGGCTTCGGCTGGCGCGACTTTGCGGTCCGGCCAGGCCCGCGCCAGCTTCGGGCTGTACAGCGGCGCGGCGCCTGGCCGCAGCTTGCTGCCGTCAAGCCGCTCTTGGAATTTCGCTTCGGGCGCGGTTTTGCGCGCGGCGGCGAACAGGTGCGGCCAATAGTCGGCGCGCGAGCCGGTGTGCGGCGTCTGCTCGGCGAACGCCACGACGCCGCGATGCACGGCTGGCAGTCCGAACAGCAGGGCGTACAGCTTTTTGCCAAATTCGATCCGTTCCGTGAGGTCCGAGAAGTTTTCCAACATCAACCCGGCCAGACGCAGCGAACCCGCGCCGCCGCTCTCCCGCGGATCGGATGCTAACTGCTGCGTGCTCGATACTATCGTAGTTTCGTACGGAAACACGACGGGATTCAGCTGCAGCCAACCTTGGGTTTTGAACAGCAGCGTATCCAGCACGGTCGCTTGAAAATGCGGCGAGCGCACGACCCGCTTTTCTATATAATGCTGCTCGTTGACGATCAGCGCGACGGTTAAGGGAGCCGGCTCGCCGTATTCCCAGAAATGCTGCCAGACCGGGATCATAAACGCCGACACGCCGAAATGCGGCAGCAGATGCATCAGGCAATGCCCGCGCCGCCGGCTCTCCCGGTACAGCAGCAACTGCGGATACGCATCGTGAAAGATCAGCGCATTCGCCCGCTCCAGCAGCGCGAACAGCGCTTCGGCCATCTTGCGGCTGAGCAGCCGCGGCAGCAACTCGCCGCGCAGGTCGGTCATGGACCAGCCGCCGTTGCGCGACACCATGTGCGCCAGCAGCGCCCAATGCAGCTCGGGATGGCTGCTGTACAGCTCCCAATACGCCTCGGTGCGCGTGACGTTGTTGCGGTTATGCCGCGCCGTCAGCTCGCGGATGCGCCCGACTATCCGCTGCTCCTCGGGCGTCAGCCGCGGCAGCGGGCTCGCCCCTTGGCGCAACTGGCGCTTCCAGCCCAGCTCCAGCCGCCGCATCGTGGCCGGCGCGATATCCAGCAGTTGCGCGTCCTTGCTTAGCTGCGCCGAGGCAAAAAGCGCGCCGATCCGGCCGAGCAGCAGCTCCAGCGCCGCGCCGGGCAGCTGCGCCAGCCGCCGGAGGCCGCGTTGGCAGCGGCGAACGAAACCGCGCGTCTGATGAATCGATTTGCTCATGCGTCCTCCCTGGCGATGCCGTTTGCCCGGCACCAAATGTTGTTTGTCGCGGATTCCGCCGCGCAGCCGCCGGGCTGAACGACAGCGCGTTTGCGGTTCTATTGTTTGCCTTCCTAGCCATATATATGACGAAGCGCTGAACGTGGTTTCCGTTTTTTGGCGAATTCGCCGAAGTTCGTATTTTTTTCTATGGAGATTACGCCCGGGTCTTGTTATAGTTTTACTAGAGTTGATGATAAAGGAGCGAATTTGGAAAATGAAGCGATCATTGTGGAAAAAAACGGCCGGCGGCGCGACAGTTGCGCTGTTGGCGGCGCTCGTCGGCTGCCAAAGCGTCGGCGGCGTCGAGGTGAGCCAAGCCATGCGGCAAGCGCTCGATGCCCCGTCGAGCCGGTCCAATCTGCAGATGACTGTGCAGGTAGTCCCGGCCAGCGGCCTGACCGCGGAGCAAGAAGCCGAGCTGCCGAATGTGCGGGAGCTGACGGTAGACGTGCCGACCATTCTCAGAGCGAGCAAGCGGCACGTTTCGTATGAAGGCGAGCTGCGGACGCCTGCGCACGAGGCGATGCCTTTTACGGCTTATGTGAACGGCAACGATATTGTTGTGCAGTTGGCCGGAGCCAAGCAAGCGATCGTGTGGCACGCCGGCTTGCCGCAGAGCGCAAGCGTGGGCGGCGATGTCGGAGCGCTGTTGCAGCCGGTGCTGGAGGCGCTGCAAAAATCGGTCGTCGCACACCTCGACGAGCTGACGCCGGCGCTGCTTGAATGGCTGATTGCCAATGCGCCGAACCCGTCGGCGATCGGCGTGACGCCGGCTCAAGTGACCGTGCATGGCGAAGAGTTGGCTTTGAGCAAGCTCCATCTGGCTGTAAACGAAGGCGAGTTAGGCCCGTGGTTGCAGCAACTGCTGGCGCGGTTGGGGCAAGACGAGGCGGGGACGAAAAAGCTGCTCGGCGAGCTGTATGATATCGTGGCGCCGGACCTGCTGGCCGCGGATTCCGGGCTGAGCCCGCTTGTCCGTTCCGTGTTGCGCGATAAGGAGCGTTCGGTGGAGCTGTTGTATTCCACTGTGCGGGATCGCGTGCAAAGCAACGGAGCGGCGCTGCTTGCGGCCAGGGCAGACAAGATCGACGGGGCGTCCTTGCAGCTTGACTTGTATGTGGACGAGCAAAATCAGACGCACAAGGGCGAGCTGGAAGCCGCATGGCCGCAGTTGGACGCAGCCGGGAAAGCCATCGCCACGGTTACGCTCCAGGCGAGCAAGGAGTTATGGGACATCGGCCAGCCGGTCACGGCGCAGGAGCCGGACACGACGGAGGGGGCGCTGGAGCTTGGCGGCGGGGCGGCGCTGAATCGCACGAAGCTGCTGCATGTGTTTGATCCGCAGAGCGAGACGTATCGTTTTCTCAAGGAAGACGTCAAGCTGGCGGCAAAAAACGTGCGCATGGTGATGGGCGCGGACGCGGGCAGCGATCCCGGCGACAGCGGCCGGCCGTTTATCCGCGAGGGCGTAACGCTGGTGCCGGCCCGCTATGTATCGGAAAATTTGGATGCCGATATCGCCTGGGACGGCGCGACGCGCCAAGTGACGATTGTCGACGAGACGACCGGCCAGCGCATCGTGCTGACGATCGACAGCCGCACGGCGCTCGTTAACGGCCGCACGGTCGAGTTGGAGCAGGCGGCGACGATTGCCGGCGGCAGCACCTATGTGCCGGTGCGGTTTATCGCCGAGCAGCTTGGCGCGCAGGTCGGCTGGGACGCGGCTTCGCGCACGGTGTCGATCGTGCGGGAGTAGAGCGGAGCGGGCCGGGCGTCGCGCAGTTGCGCCGGTGGCTCGGATGCAGCCGCGCAGGATGCGGATGACGCGCTGTTTCCGCAGCCGACTGTTCGCGGCAATATCGCGCGGGTTTGGTCTGCCGCGGCGGTAGCGGGGCGAGTTCGGCGAGCGGTGTATGACGCTGCCTGGGCTGACGGAGGCGGCGGGCCTTAGCGGCAGCAGTTGGCCGGCGGCATGAGCCAGCGCGCCCGCGCGCGGATCAGGGCGGCCCCGCTTTCAGGGGCCGCCCTGATTGGCGCCTGCGCTTCCGCAGGCAGGCGCAAGCTCCGGCTCTGCCGGCGCGGGGCGGCGTGGCCGTCCCGCGTCCGCCTCCAGAGCCGCGGCATGCGCTTGGGCGAAGCTGCGCCTTCGTCTTCGCCCAAGCGCGCCAAAAAGGCCGGGGGATCATTCCCCCGGCCTTTCTTCGCGGGCGCCGGACCTTGCGCCCGCGCCGCCGTCTGCGCCGGGCTTCGGCAAGCGCCCGGCCCGCAGCAGCGCCTCCCGCAGCAGAAACTCGATATGCCCGTTTACGCTGCGGAATTCGTCCTCCGCCCAGCGCTCCAATGCCGCATACAGCTGCGGATCGAGGCGAAGCGGGAAGTTTTTTTTCGGCGCCATAAGTTTAATACAGCGTTCCGGTATTGATGACTGGACTTGCCGAACGGTCCGAGACGATCGCTACCAGCAGATTGTTGATCATGGCCGCTTTTTTCTCCTCGTCGAGCTGCAGCCCTTCGGCCTCCAGCTTGGCGATGGCCATTTGCACCATGCCTACGGCGCCGTCGACGATTTTTTGCCGTGCGGCGAGAATGGCCGAGGCTTGCTGGCGCTGCAGCATCGCGCTGGCAATTTCCGTGGAATACGCCAGATGGGTCAAGCGCGATTCGACGACTTCGACGCCGGCGACGGATAAGCGCTGTTGCAGCTCGGCGCTCAGTTCGGTAGCCACTTCGTCGGCATTGCCGCGCAGCGAGTAGCCTTCGCCTTCGAAACGGTCATACGGATATTTGCTGGCGACATGGCGCAGCGCGGTTTCGCTTTGAATTTCCACGAATTTCTCGTAGTTGTCGACGTCAAACAGCGCCTTGGCTGTATCGACGACTTTGAACACGACGACGGCGGCGATTTCGATCGGGTTGCCGTCCACATCGTTGACTTTCAGCTTGACGCTGTTGAAGTTGCGCACGCGCAGCGACACTTTGCGGCGGATCGAAAACGGCACGACCAGCCACAGCCCGCTTTTGCGAATCGTACCGACATAGCTGCCGAAAAACGTCACAACCGACGCCTCATTCGGCTGGACGACCGTAAAGGTCGAGCTGAACAAGATGGCCAGCACAAGCAGGATGATGCCCGTCACGATATATTCCTGAGCGAGCAGGAAGATGCTGACGCCGATGGCCAGCAAGCACAACACCAAGCCTAAAAATCCGTTAACCGACCACGTTTTCTTTTCTTTCATGAGATCAGCTCCTTTGACTGAAAGGTAGTTGAATATCTTTTTGGGATTCATTTGATATTTTTATGATATCACTTTTGACTGCAAATGTAAATGGCGATTGCGGCGCTTGACAGTCATTCCCTGTCGTGCTATAAGTGAATCAATTTCCGAACAAAATGAGGTGGCGCGATGCGTAAAATATCAAACGACGAGCTGTTCCAAAGCTTTATTGCCGGAAGCGGGCTGAGCGTAGCCGTATTCAAAACGACGTGGTGCAAGGATTGCCACTATATCGAGCCGTTTATGCCGGATCTGGAAGCGGCGTATGCCGGACGGATCGACTTCGCGGAGCTGGATCGCGACGAAGTACCCGAGTTGTGCGAGCAATTGGGCATTCTGGGCATTCCGAGTTTTATCGCCTTCCGCGACGGCAAGGAAATCGTGCGTTTCGTCAGCAAGCTGCGTAAAACGCGCGAGGAAATCGAGCAATTTCTCGATCGCGCGCTGCAGGTCGCCGAAGTGCTGCCCGGCACCACGCCGCAGGCTTGAATGTGCGTAAATAGCCGAAGCTGACGCCAGAGCCCCCGGAGGATCGGGTCGGGGTCGCCTTGGCGTTTTTTCTTGACTGTGTTTCACAGCCGTCAAGCGGCGGCCCTATGCCGGTCGATCCACCGGCTTCCAAGATTTTTTTTGGATGGATGTCGAAATTGCCGCCGCTCGTTCGTCATGTAACCGAGAGCGGGCGACACCGCTCCGATCACGAATAAGGGGGACGACATGGATGCATTACACGCTGCTTTTTTATGAAACGACCGAGGAATTTGCCGAGAGAAGCGATCCTGAACGAAAAGAGGCTTATTTGGCCGGCTGGGCGCATTATGTGAAGGCGTTGCGCGAAGCCGGCATCGTCGTCAGCAGCTCGGGGCTGGACCGGCCGGAGACTGCGGCGAGCTTGCGCCGCAAGGACGGCGAGCTGCTGGTGCAGGACGGGCCAATCGCCGAAGCGAAGGAGCAACTGGGCGGATTTTTTATCCTGGATGTGCCGGATCTGGATACGGCGCTGTCGTGGGCGGCGCGTTGTCCGAACAACGCGGTCGAGGTGCGGCCGAATTTGCCGCCGCTGCGGGGGTAACGCCGATGACCGAGGCCCAAAGCGCCGTCGAACGAGCGGCCCGCGAATCCTACGGCCGGCTGCTGGCTTACCTGGCCGTGCAGTGGCGGGACGTGGCCGCAGCGGAGGACGCGTTGGCCGACGCCTTCGTCGCCGCGCTTGCGGCGTGGCCGCGGACAGGCGTGCCGGCGAAACCCGACGCCTGGCTGCTGACGGCGGCCCGCCGGCGGCTGATCGACGGCGCGCGCCGCGCCCGCGTGCAGGCGCAAGCGCTGCCGGAGCTCGCCGGCCGGCTGCAGCGCGAGGCGGACGCCGGCGAGCTTGCCGCCGAGCTGCCGGACGAACGGCTGCGGCTGCTGTTTGTGTGCGCGCATCCGGCCGTTGATCCGGCGATGCGCACGCCGCTGATGCTGCAGACGGTGCTGGGGCTTGACGCCGCCCGCATCGCTTCGGCGTTTGTCGTCAAGCCGGCGACGATGGCGCAGCGGCTTACCCGGACGAAAGCCAAGCTGCGCGAAGCCGGTGTGCGCTTTGAGTTGCCGGAGCGGGAGCAGCTGCCGCAGCGGCTTGACGTCGTGCTGGAAGCGGTTTATGCGGCGTATGGCAGCGGCTGGGACGAGGCGTCCGGCGCCGATTCGCGCCGCAAGGAGCTGGCCGGCGAAGCGCTGTATCTCGGGCGGCTGCTGCAGCGCTTTATGCCCGGCGAGCCGGAGGCGCTTGGCCTGCTGGCGCTGATGCTGCACTGCGAGGCCCGCCGGCCCGCCCGGCGTACGGACAGCGGCGCGTATGTGCCGCTGTCGGAGCAGCCGATCGGCTTGTGGTCGGCGGCGCTGATCGGCGAAGCCGAGCTGTGCCTCGCTCGCGCCGCGCCGGCGGGCCGCACCGGCCGCTTCCAGCTGCTGGCGGCGATCCAATCGGTGCACAACGACCGGGCGCGGACGGGCTGCACCGATTGGGAAGCGATCGCGCTGCTGTACGAAGGGCTGGTGCGGACCGCCCCGACCGTCGCGGCGCTTGTCGGCCGCGCCGCCGCGGTGGGCGAGGCGCGCGGGGCCGCGGCCGGCCTGGCGCTGCTGGAGGCCGTTTCGGCTGCGGCCGCTGACGGCTACCAGCCGTATTGGGCGCTGGCGGCGCATCTGCTGACGCGGCTTGCGCGCCGCGAAGCGGCGGCGGCCGCCTACAGCCGGGCGATCGGCTTGTGCGTCGATCCGGCTGTGCGCAATTTTTTGCTGCGGCAAGCCCGGCAAGCGGAGCGAGCGGAACAGCTAGGACAGCCAGAACAGCCCGGACAGTCCGGGCAGGCGGAGCGCATGAAGGATGAGCCGTAAGGAAGTTGCGAGCGGGCAGGGCAGGGCGGTTAACGGAGCTGTCCGGCAGCATGCGCTGCGCAGCAGTAAGCCGCGTCCAGCAGGGAACATACAGCGCAGCGGCCCGGATGGACCACGACAACTGCTGCACATCGAACAGACCAGACTGGGCGTTCCGCCCGTCCGGTCTTTTTTATTTCCCGGGCCGCCGGCAAACCCGCCAACGCGTCAAGGCTTTGTAACATTTCCGAATGGATTTAGCCTGCATTTACCGCTATAATGGAAACGGACGACCCCGACGGTCGCCGCAATTCGCGCAAATTTGACATCAGCGATATAGAAGTAGGTGCACGCAATGCAAAAATGGATTCAACGGCTCGCCAACGCTTCGGCGTTTGGCATGTTCCTCATTTTGATCATGGGGGCGCTGGTGACCAAAACGGAATCGGGCAGAGGCTGCGGCGATGATTGGCCGCTGTGCAACGGCAAATTCGTGCCGGCGTATACGATTTCTTCATTTATTGAATACAGCCATCGGGCAGTGGTCGGCATCGTGACGCTGCTGCTTGTGCTTGTGACGCTGCTCGTTTTTGTATATATTCGCCGCAAGGATGCCCGCTGGTACACAGCCGGGGCGGTTGTGCTGACGCTGGTGCAGGCGGTGATGGGCGCTTTGGCGGTCATCTGGCCGCAATCGTCGGCTGTGCTGGCGCTGCATTTTGGCTTGTCGCTGCTGGCGTTTGCTTTTTCGCTGCTTTTGGCGCTATCCTTCACCTCATGGGGGGATTATGCCGGGCCGTCCCGGCTGGCCAAGGGTTTTCAGGGATTCATTTGGTTCGTGCTCGTTTATACGTATTTTGTTGTGTATTTGGGGGCGTTTGTGCGTCATACCGAGTCGTCCGGCGGCTGTACGGGCTGGCCGTTGTGCAACGGCGAATGGGTGCCGGAGCTTACCGGAGCGACGGGCATCGTGTTTGCGCACCGTGTGGCCGCGGCGCTGCTGCTGGTGGCTATTGTCGCTTTGGCGCTGGTGGCGCGCAAAAGTTATGCGTCTCACCGCAAATTGCTGCTGGGCAGCGTCTGGGCGGTCGTCTTCGTCTGTTTGCAGGTGTTGAGCGGCGCTTTGGTCACTTGGTCGCTTGGCCATGAGCTTGCTTATTTGCTGCTGGGCATGGTTCACGCGGTCATTATCGCTTGTTTATTTGGCTGTTTAAGCTATTTGGGCGTTTTAACGCTGTATTCTCGCAAAGGGTAAAAGGTGAAAAGCATGGTGCCTACGAATTTGAGAGTCTTTTTGGAAGTGCTGCGCAGCGAAGGGCAGGTGGCGGAAATTTCCGCCCCGGTCGACCCGAATCTGGAGCTGGCCGAAATTCATAGAAGAGTGATCGAAGAGCAGGGGCCCGCCTTGCTCTTTACGAATGTAAAGGGGAGCTCTTTCCCTGTGGTGACGAATCTGTTTGGCACGAGCCGCCGGGTCGATCTGGCATTCGGACCAAAGCCGGAGCAGTTCATGCGCTCGGCTGTCAACGCGATGAACACGTTGCTGCCGCCGACGCCGAAGGGACTGTGGGAGGAGCGCGGGTTGCTGCTCGATTTGCTCAAGGTCGGCACCAGGCAGGTTCAGCCGAATCAGGCGCCAGTGCTCGGCGCGCTGCGCCGCGAGCAGCCGCTGGCGGGCTTGCCCGTGCTGACGAGCTGGCAGGAGGACGGCGGGCCGTTCGTGACGCTGCCGCTGGTCTACACCGAGCATCCCGACGGCGGTCATCACAATCTGGGCATGTACCGGATGCAGGTGTTCGACGATCGGACGACCGGCATGCACTGGCAAATTCATAAAGGCGGAGGCTTCCACTATCACGAAGCGGAAAAACGCGGGCAGTCGCTGCCTGTGACCGTCTTTCTTGGCGGTCCGCCGGCGCTGATCGCTTCGGCGATCGCTCCGGTGCCGGAGCATTTGCCCGAGCTGATGTTGACCTCGCTGATTCTTGGGCGAAAGCTGCCTGTTGTCGCCAATCCGCAAGGCGGCCACCGGCTTGTCGCCGAAGCCGAGTTTGCGATTTGCGGTTCGGTGCCGCCGCATCTTCGGCGTCCCGAAGGCCCGTTTGGCGATCATTACGGCTACTATTCGCTGCAGCATAATTTCCCCGAATTTCAGGTCAATCACGTCTGGCACCGCAAGGGCGCGATTTACCCGGCGACGATTGTCGGCAAGCCGCGGCAGGAGGACTATTACCTCGGGGAGTTTTTGCAGCGGCTTTTGTCCCCGGCGTTCCCGATGGCGATGCCCGGCGTGAAAGAGCTGTGGACGTATGCCGAAACCGGCTTTCATCCACTGGCCGCCGCCGTTGTGCGCGAAAGTTACAAACGCGAAGCGATCGGCTCGGCGTTCCGCATCCTGGGCGAAGGCCAGTTGACGCTGACCAAGTTTCTGATCGTCACCGATCAGGCCGTGCCGCTTGACAATTTCCCGCTGCTGCTGGAAACAGTGCTGGAGCGGTTCGATCCGCATCGCGATCTGTTTATTTTCAATAATACTTCACACGATACGCTGGATTACACCGGCCACCAGCTTAATCATGGCAGCAAAGCGCTGATGCTCGGCGTCGGTGCGCCCGTACGCGAGCTGCCGCGCGTTTATGACGGTGGCGAGCTGCCGGAAATTAGCGGCATCGCCGTCTATTGCGGCGGCTGCCTTGTTGTTTCGGGAGCGTCGTATGAGGCCGAGCCGGAGCTGGCGCAGCGGCTATTGGCCAGCTCGGCTGAACGGCTGGCGGCGTGGCCGCTGGTTGTGCTCGTCGACGATCCGGCCGTAGCCGCCGATCAAACGGCGTTCCTGTGGACCGTGTTCACCCGGTTTAACCCGGCTGCCGACATGTACGCGCAGTCGAGCTTGCAACGCCATCATATCCGCTATGAGCTGCCGATTGTCATCGATGCGCGCATGAAGCCGGGCTACCCGGACGAGTTGTTCCCGCGCGAAGATATCGTGGAGCTGGTCGATCGCCGCTGGCGCGAATATTTCGCATGAAGCGCAGCGAACGATCCGGCGAAGCGCTGACGCCGGAGCCGCCGAGAAGGGCAACAGCGGCCGCAGAGCGGCAGGGGGCTGGAAAGTGGCCGGGCACAGGCGCATTATCGGGACGGCTTGGCGGGGCAAGCGGCCCGGAAGCGGACGCTGCGCCGTCCGAACGCCGCCCCCGCACCGCAGCTCGGCTGCGCGCGTTGCTGCCGCATCTCGGCTTTGTTATCGTATATGCGCTCTGGGGCATCAACCTTTCTTCGATGAAGCTTGGCGGTCAGGAATGGGACCCGCTGGTATTCAACGGGCTGCGTTTTGCCAGTATGATTCCGCTGCTCGGTGCATATACTGTGATTTACTGCCGCGAGCCGCTGCGCGCGCTTTTGCGGTCGCCGCGCGACCTGCTGCTGATTGCCGGGCTTGGCGTGCTGAACGCCGTTGGAATGGAGGCGCTGCTGCAATACGCGCTGCAATATTCCAACGCCGCCAATGGCGCGGTGCTGGGCCGCGGCATGATGCCGGTCGTCACCGTGTTGCTGGCGCTCGTTGCCGGCCAGACGCGGGTGACGTGGCGGCTTGCTGCCGGCATCCCGCTGGCGTTGGCCGGCGTGTTGGTCATCGTCTCCGGCGGGGCCGAAGGCTTCCATCTCGGTGCGGACACGATCCGCGGCGACGTGCTGCTGCTGGCTCGCAGCGTGATGGGAGCGCTTTATCTGACCGGCATGAGCCGACTTGTGAAAAGGCATCCGGTTACGGTGCTGCTGACGGTGGAAATGACGGCCGGAGCCGCGGCGCTGCTGCCTTTTGTGCTTATGCACGCCGATGCCGCTTATTTTGCGGCGATTTCCCGCACAGGCTGGATCAGCCTGCTGTATACCGCTGTGCTGGCGACAGGGCTTGGTTTTTGGCTGCATAATGTTTGTCTGGCCCGGCTGGGGCCAATTAAGGCCTCGGCTTACGGCTATTTGTTGCCGGTTACGGCTGCCGCCGCCGGCCTCGTGCTGATGGGCGAAACGCTGTCGACGTACCAATGCGCCGGGGCTGTGGGCGTGTTGGGCGCGATGTACCTGGTGCAGCGCGATCGGCGTGCGGGGGCGGGGACGCCTTTGCTGTCGGCTAAGGGCAAGCTGCCGCGCGGACAAGCCGCCGGACGCGAGGCGGATCATCAAATTTGACGGGGTGAGCGAATGCTGAGATTATTGTTCGGGGAACCGAAGCGCAAGGATGCCGGCTTGCTGCTGCAAACCGCGCAGGCGATCCGCGCTTACATTCGTGCGCTGGAGCCGGGACCGGGCAAGCGGACCAAGGGGCAGCGGCTGCACAAGCAGCACCGGCTGGCGATTTGGGGCAAGGGTTTCCTCGATGCGCTGAACGAGCTGGAGCAAAGTCTCTACTGCTGCACGCGTTATGCGTCGCAGATTCATCAGGCGTATGTCGAAAACATGGACCCGGAGGAACTGGACGATTATCATCGCTTCGTTTATTTTTATAAAAACGGCTTTATCCGCGTGTTTTCGATTCTCGATAAGCTGGGCACGTTTATGAACGATTTGTTGGAACTGAAAACCGAAGCGATCAAAGCGCGCTTTTCCTACTTCACGGTGCTGCGGCGCATGCACGAACGGCATATCCATGACATCTTGGAGCAGCAGCTTTACGACTTGAAAAACGAATACAAAGACGTGCTCGACCGGCTGCGCAATCAGCGCAATATGGAGATTCACTACATTAACGTGGAGATGCTGGATGACTTGCTGCAAACCCAGCCGATTCCCGGCGAACGTATCCATGTGGAAAATGTGCAGCACAACGTGGCTGATTTGCAAAAAGGGTTCGATATGGTCTGCCGAACACTTATTATCACGTTTACTTATATTTCGAAGCTGGCCAAAAATTAGCTCAAGATTTGAGCTTGGATATTTCCCCGCTGCGAAACGGCGGGGAGGAGCGCGCACGGACTGTCAGCGCCGTGCCCGTTGTGCGGCCGGGGCCGCGCGCCGGCAATCGCGCCGGCACACAGCAAAGCCATGCCGAATAAGGGCATGGCTTTGCTGTGTGGGCATGTGCGTCGCGCGCGAGATAGTACAATGGTAGTACGTACGATGGCCGGCGCGGCGATTGGCGGCGGTACGTACAATAGGCGGTACGTACGATAGCCGGCGGCCGGCGGAGCGATAGTGGCGCACGGGCGTACGGCGCCGGAGCGCGGTCCGCGAGGCGCAAGCGAGCGCCGCGCGGGTTTACGGCTGCGGCTGTGGAGCGGCGGGAGAGGCTGGACCCGCCTGTTTCTCCACCGCGCGATGCTTGGGCGCGGTGTTCGCGACACGGCCGCCGCCGCAATTGCAGCGTCCGCGCCGCCCGCGCTGCCGCTGCCGCCCGGCCCGCCCGCTGCGCGGGCCGGCTCCCACGCGGCGCTCGCCATGCGCCGCGTCCAATCTCCAGCTACGGACTAACCGGCGAGGGCGCCGGGTCGTGGTCGTAGCTGTGGGCTTCGCCTGCCGTCGCCGCAGCTCCGGCAGGCACAGGCCGCGCCGCCCGCTCCAGGGCGGCGTCGATGTCCAGCAGCCTGCCGGCCAGCAGGCTGCACACCTCACGCGCTTGTTCCAGCGCGTGGAACAGGCGGCGTGTCGCCAGCGCCGCCGGGTCGCGGACGGCTTGCACGTCCGCGTCAACCTGCTCGAACGCCTCCTTGCCGGCGCCGAGCTGGTTGCGGTACTGCTCGGCCACGGCCGTTTGCAGCACCGCCAGCTTCTCGCGCAGCTGCGTCACATGGCTGCGGATGCGGACGAGCGCGTCGCGTTGCTCGTCCGCGCCATGGCCCGGCTGCTCGAACACAGCCGTGTCCAGCAGCGCGCCGTTCAATTCGTGTTCGACCGCGACACGCTGCGCCATATACGCCTCGAGCGGCAGCTCGGTGACAATCCGTTTCAGCCGTTCGAATTGCTCCATGACCGTTTGCATCATCGCAACATCGCCTTCCTTACATCTAAAATGAGGTACGGATGTATAGTGTGATAAGCCCGGACAAAACTCTCATTGAAAATAGTGGCTGGAAGCCTGTTGCCCGTTACGTCGGCTTGTTCGGAAAGCGCATCTGCCGCTCTGGCCCCGTGACCGCGCCGTGTGTGGCGGGCCAAGTTATGCCCGTATTAGCGTGGCTGTGGCAGCTTCCGCAATAGGCGGCTGAACGCGGTCCGGCCCTTTTCACCCGTTCCCGCGTGCTTGGATCGAAACAAAAAAAAGACCATCCCCGCAAGGACGGCCGATCGTGCGTATATCTTAAAATACCTGTACAACCTCTTGCACGCCGTCCACTTCTTCCACCAGAGCCCGTTCAATACCGGCCTTCAGCGTAATTGTGGAGCTTGGGCAGCTGCCGCAGGCACCCATCAGTTTCAGCTTCACGATTCCGTCTTCCACATCGACGAGCTCAACGTCGCCGCCGTCGCGTTGCAGGAAAGGACGAAGTTTATCCAAAACCTCAAGGACTTCATCATACATCGTTTCTTTTGTATTTTCCGTCATTTGATTCATCTCCTTTCTTTCATTATTATAGTACAATAAGCATCAAAATGAAAATGGTTTTCAACTACGGTTGTAAATGAAAAAGGTGATCTTGCAATGAGACCGATTATTGAATTTTGCGCCAGCAACATGCATCACGGCACCGAGCGGGTGATGAAGGCGTTCGAGCAAAACCCCGATTACGATGTTGTCGAATACGGCTGTCTAGGCAATTGCGGCCAGTGTTATATGGAGCCGTATGCCCTGGTCAACGGCGAAATTGTCGCCGCCCCGGATATCGAAACGCTGGAGGCGCAAATCAACGAAAAAATCAAGCAGCTGGAAGCCATGTACGACCTGCTCGGCGAATAGCCGATGCAGACGGCGAAGTCCAGCCTAGCGCCACGCCGCAGCACGACACAGCACCGCTAAAATCCCTCAGCGTAAGCCAAGCTACCCGAAATGACGCTTCGACATCCACAAAACGCCGCTTTTGAGGGCGCGGGCGATTCTGCCGGTCATCACTGTGCGTTTGCCCATGATGCCGAAGCCTGTTTTTTTGCCAAGCGAGCCAAGAACGCCTTTGAGCTTGATTTTGTCCAGCCGCGGGGTTTCATCTTTCCAGAGCGCTTGCATCACTTGGGCAATTTGTTCGCCTTGCGCTTCCGCAGCCTGCGCGCTCGGCGAAAACGGCAGGGCGGCGCAGTCGCCAACCACGTAGACCTCGGGATATTCGGGAACCTGATGATACGCGTTCAGCAGCACGCGTCCTTGCTTGTCTTTGCCCAAATCGAGCTTTTGCACGATCGGGCTTGGCTGAATGCCGGCGGTCCAGACCGCGACGTCGGTGCGGATCACCTCGTCCTGGTTGTACAAATCGCTGCCGTCCAAACGACACAGCGACACATGCGAGCGCATTTCGATATCGTGTTCGGTCATCCAGTCGCGGACGAATGCCTGCAGCTTGCCCGGGAACGCCGACAAAATGCTGGCGCCGCGGTCGATGATGCGAATGTTCAGATCGGGCCGGCTTTCGCGCAGCTCGGCTGCCATCTCGACGCCGCTCAAGCCGCCGCCGATAATCGATACCTGACCATAAGGGGCCACATCGTTGACCCGTTGGTAGGTAGCGCGGGTTTGCGAAAATGTCTGGATGCTGTAGGAATGCTCCTCTGCACCTTCGATGCCGTGATAGCTGTCCACGCAGCCGAGTCCGATAACGAGCCAGTCGTAGCGTAAGGGCTCCTGATTTTCAAACAGTACAAGCTTATTCTCCAAATCGACCGCGGTCACTTCACCGTAGGTCATGATCAGCCGCGGGTCGACCGGGTAAGCGACACGGATGTGCGTCTCGGCGATTGTGCCCGATGCCAGCGCGTAATATTCGGTTTTCAGACCCTGAAACGGGCTGCGGTCGACCATGACCAGCACCGTATCCGGCGGCAGCTCCTTCTCCAGCAATTTCGAGGCGATGGTCAACCCGCCATAGCCTCCTCCGAGAATGACAAACTTTTTCATTGCTCCAAAATCCCTTCTGCTTTCATTCTATCTATGCTAAGAAGCGTGACGGCGCCGTTCCCGTCTGCATCGACGTGCCGGCCGCTGGGTCATCGTGCTTTTTAGTATTAGGCATATACCTGGATTTCATTATAAAAGGTGTCCCGTTCGACCGGAATGCGGCCTGCGCCCTTGATCAGCCAGATCAGCTCATCGCGGGTCAGTCCTTCCGGGGAAAGCGCGCCGGCGGAGTGGGAAATCCGCTCCTGCACGATCGTGCCGTGGGCGTCGGAGGCGCCGAAGGTCAAGGCGATTTGCGTCAGCTGTGTGCCGAGGTTGATGAAATACGCCTTGATGTGCGGAACGTTGTCGACCATCAGGCGGCTGATGGCGATCGTTTTCAAATCGTCGAAGGCAGCTACGCGGCGCTTGAGGCGGGCATTGACGTTGGCCGGTTGCACCGAGTTCGGGATGAATACCATAAAGCCGTTCGTTTCATCTTGCAGCTCGCGCAAATAGATCATATGCTGCAAGCGTTCCGCCAGCGTTTCGATCGAACCGTACAACATCGTGGCGTGCGTGCGCAGGCCGATGGAGTGGGCGACGCGCTGCACTTCCAGCCATTGCTCGGTGGTCGCTTTGCCGACGCCCATCTTTTGCCGGTAACGTTCGGACAAAATTTCCGCACCGCCGCCGGTCAGCGTGGACAGGCCCGCATCGACCAGCGTTTGCAGCACGTCCTTGTAGCTTAAACCACTGATCCGCGAGAAAAATTCGATTTCTGCCGCGGTGTGCGCTTTGATCGTCACATCGGGGTAATGCTGCTTAAGCGCTTTGAGGCAATCGACGTAGTAGCTGAACGGCATATTCGGATTGTGGCCCCCGGTGATATGGAACTCGCGCATGCCCGGCTGATAATGGTTGCCGACGTATTCGATCATTTGCTCTGGCGTCAGCGTATAGGCGCCTTCTTCGCCTTCGTCGCGGCGGTAATGGCAGAACGCGCAATGCGCTTCGCATACGTTGGTGAAGTAGAGGCTCATGTTTTCGATAAAATACACTTTTTTGCCGTTCATGCGCAAATTGACCTGGTTGGCCAGTTGACCGATGGTTAACAAATCGTCGGATTCATACAAAAACAAGCCATCCTCCAGCGTCAGCCGCTGCCCGTTTTCGACCTTCTCGGCGATTTCGCTCATCCGTTTATCGGGGTTGCTAATAACCGTGCTCATGATCATGTCCTCCTCTTTGTCTTTTCGGATCAGTATGTTTTGAGAATGTGATAGAGGGTATCCCGCTCGGTCGGAATGCGGCCGGCTTCGCGAATCATTTCAATAAAAGTCGCCTTCGGCGTCATCTGTGTCGCCGCGTTGCCTGCGGCATGAATAATTTGCTCCTCCATAACTGTGCCGTCGAGGTCATCGGCGCCAAAACCGAGCGCCACTTGCGCCATTTTCAGGCCAATCGCCATCCAGAAGGCGCGGATGTGCGGAATGTTGTCGAGCATCAGGCGAGCAACCGCCAGCATTTTCAAATCGTAATAGCCGGTCGTTTCGCCGGTCAGTTTGAACTCCTCGGCCAGCTTCGTGTTCGTTGGGTGGAAAGCGAAGCCGAAAAACGCCTGAAAGCCGCCGGTTTCATCCTGCAGCTCGCGCAGCCGGATCAGATGGTCGACGACGTGTTCGGGCTGCTCGATATGCCCATACAAAATCGACGCATTCGACTTCATGCCAAGCGAATGCGTTTTGCGGTGGATCGCGAACCAGCGGTCCGAATCCGTTTTGTGGCCGGAGATGATGGCGCGGATTTCCGGGTCAAAAATTTCCCCGCCGCCGCCAAGAATCGAACCAAGTCCGGCGGCGCGCAGCCGCTCGATCGTTTCTTCGACGCTCAGCTTGGAGACGCGGGCGATGTAATCGACTTCAACGGCCGTGAACGCCTGGACGTGAATGTCGGGCAGATGCTTTTTGGCCAACTTGATCATATCTTCGTAGTAGCTGAACGGGAGCTTGGCGTTGACGCCGCCCACGATGTGCAGCTCGGTAAACCCTTTGTCTTTCATGCCGATAAATTTCTGCTCCAGCTGCTCCAGCGAAAGCGTGTACGAGCGCGGGTCGTCCGCTTTCAGACCGAAGGCGCAAAGCTTGCAGTCCAAATAACACACATTCGTATAGTTCAGGTGTGTGTTGACGATAAAATAAACGCGATTGCCGTTGATCCGCTCGCGGACCATATCGGCCATCATGCCGATCTCCAGCAGCCGGTTGGATTGGAGCAGCCGCACGCCGTCTTCGAAGCTGAGACGCTCGCCGTTGATGACTTTTTGCCGAATATCTTGTAGGGAATCGTTTATTGTCGAGGTTGTCACAGACCTGCACCCCTGCCTTAAGTAGTGGGATTGAAAGCAATCCTTACTATTATAAACCTGTTGGCAAGGAGGGGCAATACGTCGCGGCCGAAAACCGACAATCGACACAAACCGGGAAAAGCTTACCCTTTTTTCGCCAAACATATTCCTTTCCCTGTCCTGTTCCTGTATAATATTTCAGTATTGCAAGTTTACGGACTAAAGGTGATCATACGTGGCTTCGTCAGTCAGATTGGAAACGCAAGATAGATTAAGCAGGCAAATCGAGCAACTGCGCGGGCAAATGGTGCTGCTCGGCATCTCCCACGGCTTCCTGCACCCCGAGGTGCAGCTGTGCAGCCGGAGGCTCGATCAATTGCTGCTGCAATATTATAAGCTGAATCGCGTGAAGCCTTCTGTGCGCTAGAGACGTCCGCCCTTGAGCTTCATGGCGAATCGGAGTATACTTGACGTAACGGTAGACAGGAGGGATATCCTTATGATTACGATCAGTGAATCAGCCAGCGATAAGATCAAAGAAATGCTTGCCGAACAGCAATCGCCCCATCTGTTTTTGCGCCTTGGCGTCAAGGCCGGGGGCTGCAGCGGTTTCTCATATGGAATGGGCTTCGACGACGATCAGAAGGACGAAGACCAGGTGATGGAGCTTCAAGGATTGAAGGTTGTGGTCGACAGCGACAGCTTCAAATACCTGAACGGTCTGGAGATCGATTATAAGGACTCCGGCATGGGCGGCGGCTTCACCATTCACAACCCGAACGCGATTGCGACGTGCGGCTGCGGCAGTTCGTTCCGTACGCGCGAAGAGGATGCGGTTGCGGCGCAGCCGTGTGAGGATTAACCAACTGGATATGGGCTGCGAATAATGACCTTCTGGCTTGTGCTGCAAACACATAAGCCGGGAGGTTTTTTAATTTCTTGAATACGGGGAGACAGTTGAAAAGCGATTGTGCAACTTTTGCAGTGCGAAAATAAGAGATCGGTATATTAATAGGAGGATTGACTTTAACGCTAATTAGGGTTATCGTAGATATATTAAATCTATAATTAGTTTGATAAAAAGGAGCCAACCATGAAACAAACTTTTTTTGATCCAGCCGTATGGGAGCAGGTTTGGCAAAATGACGGGCAGACCGCAATCAATAAGATGAAAGCGGCGGGAATCGATCCGACGCATTCCTTTGACCACAAAGCCGTATCCTTCAATGAGCAGGTATTTAATGAAGAGGGGCGGCGCCGCAGCAAGCGGATTATGAACTGGCTGGAGGATCAGGGCGTGCGTTTTCAGGGGGCCTCTATTTTGGATATCGGTGCGGCTTCCGGCGGTTTTACCGTGCCTTTTGTAGAGCGGGGCGCTCAGGTCACTGCGGTCGAGCCGTGTCTGCCGCTGGTCGAGCTGCTGGAGCGCAACATCGCCGGACTGCCAAGCGGTCAGGTTGAGGTGGTGACAGTGCCGTTCGAACACATCGACGTTCAAGCGAAAGGCTGGGAAAAAGCGTTCGACCTTGTGTTTATTTCCATGTGTCCGATCATTACCGATTGGGAGAGTGTGGAGAAGGTGCTGCGCTGCGCCCGGCAATTTTGCTATATCAGCTTGTCGGTCGGTTCCAGAGCGCATAGTTTGCTCAGTGAAATTTGGCCGCTTGTCACCGACCGGCTGCTGTCGAATGAACATTTGGAGATGGCGTATTTGCAGCAGTTGCTGCTGCTGAAAGGCTATTCGTTCGGATCGCTGGTCACCCGGGAAATGAAGACGACGGTGCTGTCGCGGGAGGAAGCGTTTCAGGAAGTGATCGATGGGCTGAACATGTTCCGTCTGCCTGTCGGGGAACGGGAGCGTCAGATCGTCACCGATTATTTGGCAAGCCGTTATCCTTCCGGCGACGTAGAGGTCCGGCAGGGCGGGCGTTTCGGCAAAGTGCTGATCCGCTTGCAGCAGGAGAATATGTATGCAAGGGAATGAAAACGCAGTTTGGCAAACCTTCCTGGCCGCGGCCAAGGAAGGTTTTTCACTGTACGGATCAGCTTTGCGTTCAAGCCAAAGCCGGCTGCCGCGCGCTTTGCGCTTGCTGCAGCGCTTCGACCATCGATTCCAGCGTGGTTTTCTCGCGCGCGGCCAGCTTGTCGAGTTCGCCGATAATTTTATCGAGCAGATGCTGGTCCTTGGCCCGATCGCGGGAAGCCATGTACCGCAGCTGCGTGCTGCGCATCAGTGTGCAGGCGTGCGCCATCTCGCGGAACGCCTGATGCAAATCGGCGGCGCTTTTTTCGCTTACATAACCAAGCTCGCGCAAATACAACACCCGATCGGCCATGACGGTTTTATGCTCGACCAGCACGTGCAGCGGGCGGAAATCTCCCCAATGCAGCGGCAGGTTTGTTTTCAAAGATTCATAGACATCCAGGCCAAACACCATGTGCGGCAGGCTGTTCTGGAACATGGCAAATTTGCGTGTAGCGTCTTCGGCACGCAGGTATTCTTGGATCGTGTCGATGACGACATCGAGATTAAAGCGGAAATTGCCTTTGAACGGATCGATTTCCTGTTCGACGCGGCGGATCAGGAAGAGCTGATTGCGCCAAGGATCGGTTTTGACATCAATGCTGTCGTACGCTTGCTTGAACACCTCGAAGGAAATTTCCGAAGGCTCGAATTTGCGGTTGGCGCCTTTAAAGCCGATCATTTGGAAAACCTGGCGTTCCAGATCGTAGCCGAAAATCAAATTCTCATGATCCCATTTGCGCGAATGGTACGCCCAGCGGTCCTCCATATAAAACTCGTCGATATGCAAAGCGACGTACAGATCGTTATTGATGCACTCCACGATATAAGCAATGATGTCCCCGCAGGTGCCGGCAATCAGCTGTCTTTCCGTGCTCAGGAAGGTAAGCCAGTTCGTATTGGTGTAATAGTTGAAATCTTTGCGTGGCCCCATATAAAAATCCAAAGGCAAATCGACGGTTTCGTTGTAATCCTTCAACCCGCAAAGCTGAATATAGTTGCAATAGTACCAAGGCCGATGCGCTTCATTCGTGGCGGCAATCGCCAGCGCGGTAGCGTGCGAAGAATACGCTGTAATCGCCGGCTCGGCCAAAGGAAGAGTTTTCCTGGCAGTCATCATATCCCTCCTAGAAATGGGCTGCGGTTTCATTGAAACCTGAATTTTCCAGATCGCCAAAAGGAGCGTATCACAGGCGGACTTGGCTTACAAGTGGGGACAGAAAACTTTTTCGTAAACGGGGGTGCCCCTCTCGGATGAAACTCCGCACAATGGAAACAATAAGCCACGATTATCAAAATTTGTATGATGCGGAGCGCCACATGGACAATTATTCCAACACCAATCGAAACCGGCGTTACAAAGCGCATGTCAGCATTTTTGGCACAACGCAGCTGCATTTGAAAAGCCCGGTGATCGTCGCCTGCTGGTCGATGGCTTTTCCCGGCTTCGGTCATCTGATTTTATCCAAATACCTCCGCGGCATGCTGCTGTTCGTCTGGGAGTTGTTTATCAATCAGCGGGTGCATCTGAATCAGGCGATGGTGTATACATTTATCGGCGATATCGCAGCGGCCAAGGAGGTGCTCGATACAAGTCTGCTGATTTTGTATATTCCCGTTTATTTTTTTGCGATTTGGGACAGCTATCGGACGACGGTCGATTTGAACAAGTTTTATATTCTGGCCGAGCGGGAGAATGCGCCGTTTAACTCGTTCAGCATCGGTGCGCTGGAAATCAATTACCTGGACAAGCGCAATCCGCTGATGGCGTTGTTCTGGTCGCTGACGGTGCCGAGCATGGGCCAGCTGTATATTCACCGAATCGTGCTCGGTTTTTTTAACCTGATCATGACGGTGATTTTCGTCAATTCCTCGCATATGCTGACCGGCATTCAGTATTTGTTTCTCGGCGATATCGTCGCGTCGACGGCTTCGCTGGATGCGCAGTGGCTGATGTACATTCCTTCCTTTTATTTTTTTACGGCATATGACGCTTACACCAACACGATTGAAAACAACAAGCTGTTCGAGCAGGAGCAGCGTTATTATTTGAAGCGGTGTTACCAGCCGCCGCAATTTACGATTGTAAAGGGGAGCAAGGTGAGTTAGATGCAGGTGTTTGCTACGTTCGAGCATTCCAGCTTTGTCGAGCTGGCGATCACGGCTTTGGAGGAGAAGGGGGTGGGCGACATGTTTGCCGTGCCGCTGGATAATCGTCGAGGGGAACGGAACGTGTTCGACACGCTGCACCGTGCCGATGGTATCTCCAATGTCGGCAAGGGCATGGTGCTGGCCGTTGTGTTTTCCGTGATTGGCGCAAGCCGCGGCTTCGTGATGGCCTGGGGCCCGATTTACTGGGGGCTGATCGGCGGGGTGTCCGGTTTCGTCATTGGCCTGGCGATCGATATTTGGATCAATAAGGTGTGGAAAAAAAACAAGCGGCTGCTTAGGGGGAAAAACGCAGAAATCATCCTGATCGTGACCTGCGAGGACAAGCAGACGGAGATGGTCGAAGCGCTGCTGTGGGAGCATCTGGCGCAGGGGCTGGCAAAAATCCGCTAAGCCCCTTTAAGTTTTTCCTGGCAAATTGGGCCGGGCCATTGGGGAATTTTAATGTTATTTTCAGCTTAATTTAATATTACGGCGCTTCGGCAGGCGTATACTTGAAGTAGTTCACCGTTTAGACACAAAATCGGGACAGGAGTGATCGGAATGAAACAAGTCAAAGGTTTTGTTCAAGGCTTTGTGTTTGCGTTTGTTTCTATTGGTGCCCTGCCGTTTTTATTGGTCAAAAGCTTGCTGGAGCTGTAACAGCTCTTGCATCCCCCGCGTGAACAAGACGCGGCCAAGCCGTTTGGAGCGCGCGAACCTGCATTCGCGTGGCCCGACCGGCTTTTTTTTGTGCCAATCGGCGCGGCGGGAAGCGGCGAAATGCGGGGAAATGGAGGATTTCGCCGTTGGGATGTCAAATACGTTGTCGGAATAGGTTGTGGAGAAGGAAGTGATCGGCCGTGTTGCTTCGCAATGCGATTATCGCTGTGCTGCTGCTGGCGGCGATTGGGGCGGCGGTGGCCGGATTGGCCGGGCGAAAGCCGGCGGAGCCTGCGGATGTGGCGCGGGAAGGCGATTCGCCGCTGTATACGTTTGTACGCCAGCAATTTCTCGCCCCGGACGGGGGCGTGTATACGAATTTGCGCGACGATTTGCCGCTGCAGCCGCATGTGGCGAATAACCATCAACTGTTGTCCGAGTCGGCGGGATTGCTGCTGCAGTACAGTTTGCAAACCGATCGCCGGGCGTTGTTTGCGCAGCAGGCGAGTTTTGTGCGCGAGCGCTTGAATGCCGGCAGCGGCCGCATTCGCTGGGTTGTCGACCCTGGGGAGCGAATCGATGAGGTGACAACGGATGCTGCCGTGGACGATCTGCGGATTGTCCGCGCGCTGCGCGACGGCGCAAAGCGCTGGCAGGAGCCGGCTTACGGCAAGCTGGCCGCGATGATTGCCAAGCAGTTGGAAGACAGCGTGCGCGACGGCGAATACTTGAGCGATTTCTATAACTGGGAGAGCGGCGCGAACGCGGATACGCTGACCGCTTCGTATTTGGATCTGTATACGTTGCGGATGCTTGGTAAGACGAGTCCGCTATGGGAGCAGGTATACGCTCGTTCGCAGCAGCTATTGGAAACCGCGGCGCTTAGCAGCGGCCTGTTCGAAAAGCAATACAACTTGCAAAGCCGCGCTTGGGTGCAGACGGACAAGCTGAATGCCATCGACTCGCTGTATACGGCGTTGCACTTGGCTGAGGTGCAGGCGGACACCTCAAGGACGGTAGCGTGGGTCCGCCAGACGTGGAGCGAGCATGGGCGGCTGTTTAATGATTATACGCGCGACGGCGAGCCGGCCAGCGAGCTGGAATCGCCGGCCGTGTATGCGCTGGCTTACCGGCTGGTGAAGCTGGCGGCGCCGGGCGATCCGCTGTCGGACGCGTTGTATGCGCGGATGACGCTGCTGTCCGTGCAAGACCCGGCCTCTCCGTATTACGGCGGTTATGTCGATTCCGCCAAGCGGGAAGGGTATTCCTTCGACCAGTTGCAGGCGCTGCTGGCCGAAGCCGAGAAGGATGGCCCGCAATCCTGACGCGGGCCGCGCGGCTTTGGCAGATGCAGGGCTTTTTTATTCTTGAAAAAACGCGATACAGGCCAAAAATCACACTCTTTTTACCTCTTGCGAGAATAGAATAAAAGCAGCAGGCAAGAAGGGAGGAGTCGGCTTGACCAAAGACGAGTTTATCGGTCTGATCGCGCCCATTGCTGTCAAGCTGCGGCTGGAAGGCTCGCCGTTGTTTGCTTCGGTGCGCATTGCCCAGGCGCTGCTGGAGACGGGAGGAACCGTCAATCCATGGAACAATCTGGTTGGTTACAAGGTAGGCAGCGGCCAACCGACGGCTTACTGGAGCGGCCAACGCGTATCGAGCAACACGTGGGAGGTTGTGCAGGGGCAGACATACACGAATATTCGCGGCGATTTCCGCGCTTACGATTCGATCGAGGACGGGTTCCGCGATCAGGATTTGCTGTTTCAAACGGCGCGTTATGCCAAGGTGCGGAGCGCAGCGACGCCCGGCGAGCAGACGCAGGCCTTGCTGGCTGCCGGCTATGCGACCGATCCGGCGTATGCCGCCAAGCTGGATGCCGTCATCGGCAATTACGGGTTGCAGCGATATGACGAGGAGGTTGATACCGTGCTGGAGGAATTGAAAGCCGAAATCGAAAGCTTGCGCGTCAAGGTCGCTGCGCTGCAGCACCTGGCTGCGCTGGATACGGTGCCCGATTGGGCTGCGGATGCAGTGAAGGCGGCGACGGCCGCCGGTCTGGTCGATACGCCGGCAGGCGGCAGCTATGATTTTTATCGGCTGCTGACCGTGCTGCACCGCAAAGGCATGATTTAGGTTCTGCCATCCGATAAAAAAAAGGCCGCGGTTTACAGGAACTTAAGTTTCCTAATAAACCATGCGGCCGTTTACTTTTACGTTGTCGCCATATTTGGCTTTCATCAGCTTCGTTTGCTCTTGCATAAACGTGTATATTTCTTTCAGCCTGATCTTGCGCGGCTTGATCGTCTCTTTAATTTCGCCGTTCACCACGATGTCATAAACGAGCATGGGTTTCAGTCCTTTCCGGTTTTGGTTACTTTCATTGTAAGGGGCGAACATTAATAGAGCATTAATTTCTTATTTCAAATTTGTGAACAATAGGTTGGAGTGTTAGTCCAATGTAAAATTTGCTAGATTCTGATTAATTTTTTTTATCGATACGTTGTCCACCCAGGTTGTGCATAACTTTATCCACATTATCCCCTAGGAAAATAGACAGTTTGTGACAGCTATCAACATGTTGCCCACAGGATGTGCACATTTTGTTGTGGATAACGGAACGCTTGTTCTATTCCTAGCGTCGTGATAATATAATTACAAATTCTAGGATAAAGGTGATCCGGTTGAAACTTATCAGTGATGAAACGTTGATTGATTCGTATTATAAAGCGCTGCAGTTGAAGTTGGAGCCGGATTTCGTAGACTTGCTGTTGGCCGAAATCAAGCGAAGAAATTTGAAGCTGGACGTTAACCTGAACGACGAAACGCCGATGAACTAGACCGCAGGAGCATAAGAAAGGGGTATTCCTTTCCAATCGCCAGGATTAGAGCGGAATACCCCTTTATCGTAGAAGCCTTGCAAGGCTTCGAGTTATGTCTACAGCTTCATGCTGCTGCTATGGCCTGGCGACAGCTTGGCAGACGGATCAACGTATACTTTGGCGTTGTTGATCGCAGTTGGCGCTTCGCCGAATCCGACGGCAATCAGTTTCAGCTTGCCCGGATACGTGGTAATGTCGCCGGCGGCGAAGATGCCCGGGATGTTCGTTTCCATACGGGAGTCAACGACAATCGAGCCGTTGTCGATGTTCAGGCCCCACTCGGCAATCGGACCCAGCGAAGAGACGAAACCGAAGTTGATGATCACGGCATCGACATCGATGATCGTTTCTTCGCCGGATTTGCAGTCGGTCAGCGTCACTTGCTCAATGCGGTCTGTGCCGTGCAGCTTGCTGATTTCTTTGGGCGTGACGATTTGCACTTTGGAGTTCATCAGGTTTTCTACGCTGTGCTCATGCGCGCGGAACTTGTCGCGGCGGTGAATCAGCGTCACTCGCTCGGCGATCGGCTCCAGCATCAGCGCCCAGTCGACTGCGGAATCGCCGCCGCCGCTGATCAGCACTTTTTGACCGGCAAATTTATTCAGATCGCTAACGAAGTAGTGCAGGTTCTTTTTCTCAAATTGTGCAGCTTCCGGCAGCTCAAGACGGCGCGGCTCGAATGCGCCTACGCCTCCCGTAATGATCACGGCACGGCCGAGGTGTGTGCCTTTGTCGGTGATGACTTCGAACAGGCGCTCTTCTTTTTTGTTTACTTGGTGCACTTTCTCTTCCAGACAAACGTTAATCGTAAAATGCTTCATCTGCTCCAGCAGATTGTTGACCAGATCCTGCGCCGTGACTTTTGGAAAGCCGGCTACGTCATAAATGTATTTCTCGGGGTACAGCGCTGCCAATTGGCCGCCCAGTTGCGGCATGCTTTCAATGACTTTCACCGATGCCTGGCGCATGCCTGCATAAAACGAAGCGAACATTCCGGCAGGACCTCCGCCGATCACAATAATATCTACCAAATCTTGGCTGATGCTCTCACTCACTACAATCTCTCCTCCGTTTTTCCGCCAAATATAAGTATCTACATCATTCCACAATCATTATTCCATTATAAACATCTATGCGAATGAAAGAAACAAAAAAAATGCGAATTCCTTATTTAAATTGCTTATCGATACGATAACTTGTCTTTGTATGCCGTGGGCTCGCTTTTCGCGGGGTTTTACGGTTATTTGCGCTAAATTAGCACTTGATATTTATTTTTGAACATTATATCATTGCATGAGAATCGGTTTACGTGTGTTGTGAGTAAATTCATACTGTTTCATCATAATGATCTGCGTACCTGTGCAAACTAGAAGCAGTATTCGCTTGTTTTGAAGCCGTTTGTGTAATTTTTCACAATATAGAGAAACCATAAGACAAATTCATTCGGATATGGAAGTGAGACACGATGAGCAGAATACCTAGAATTGTGATTTTGGGCGCAGGTTACGGCGGGATTGTAACGGCCATCCGTCTGCAAAAGGAATTGAACTACAACGAAGCGGACGTTACCTTGGTCAATAAGCATGATTATCATTACATTACGACGCATTTGCACATGCCGGCGGCAGGTACGGACAACCCGGAAAACGCCCGCGTTAACATTTTGAAGCTGATCGATGAGTTTAAGGTCGATTTCGTCAAATCGACGGTGATGCAAATCCGTCCGCACGAGAAGAAAGTGATTCTCGAAGACGGCACGCTTTCCTATGATTACCTGGTTGTCGGTCTGGGCGGCGAGCCTGAGACGTTTGGCATTCCGGGATTGAAAGAATACGCGATGAACATTCGCTCCATCAATAGCGTCCGCTTCATCCGCGAGCATATCGAATATCAATTCGCCAAGTTCAAACGCGAGCCTGAGCGCAAGGAATATTTGACCTTCGTGATTGGCGGAGCCGGCTTTACGGGGATCGAATTTATCGGCGAACTGGCCGATCGTATTCCTGAACTGTGCAAAGAGTTCGACGTTGATCCGTCGCTCGTCAAAATTTACAACATCGAAGCGGCGCCATCCGCGCTGCCGGGTTTTGATCCCGAGCTTGTCGAATATGCGATGAAAGTATTGGCCGACAAAGGCATCACGTTCAAAATCGGCACCGCAATCAAAGAAGTGACACCAGAGGGCGTTGTGATCGCCGGCGACGAGTTGATCAAATCGTCAACAGTCATATGGACCGGGGGCATCCGTGGCAACCATATGCTGGACGAAGCGGGTTTCGAAACGATGCGCGGCCGGATCAAAGTCGACGAATATTTGCGCGTTCCGCAATTCGACAATATTTTTGTCGTGGGCGACTGCTCGATTGTCATGAACCCGGACGGCCGTCCTTATCCGCCGACTGCGCAAATCGCCACCCAGCAGGGCGACGCTTGCGCCTACAACCTGATCGCGTCGATCCGCGGCTCGCAGCCAAGATCGTTCCATTTCTCGAACAAAGGCGTCGTTGCTTCCTTGGGCAAAGGACAGGCTATCGGCATCGTGGGCTCGCGCAAAATCAAAGGCAATGTCGCCGCGGTGATGAAAAAAGTGATCGACATGCGCTACCTGTACATTATCGGCGGCATTCCGCTCGTAATCCGCAAAGGGCGCTTCTAGCCTTAAGGGAGGATCGCAAGCGATGCGGCACTGCAGCGTACAAGTGCGCGGACTGTTGACCCGCGACGAACTGGATCGCTATAACGCGTTGTTCGACGTCGGACATTATCTGGAAGCCGAAAAGCGTTATGATCTGGTAGCGATTGTGCAAAAGGAAATCGATATTCTCATCCTGCCCGCGATTGAACGGCTGAAAGAAAAAAGCCGCCAGCGCGACCGCGATACGGAGGCGTATCTAGCCCGCAAGGCACAGATGGAAGCGGAGCTTGCTGCGCTGCAGGCTGAGGATGACGAGGATTGACAGGATAAAAGAGGCCGCGGCGGTTCCGCGGCTGTGCATATGGCGTTGCGCTCCGCTTGATCCAAGCGGCGCCGGCCCAAATTTCCGCGTGAGCGGGGATTTGGGCTTTTTGATGTTCATGCGGCGATGAGGGAGAAGGGGTGACAATTGGAAGGAAATATGATATTCTAAATAAAATAGGTTGTATGATATAGTATACAAAAACAAGAGGTGAACGTGTGAGCGAGATTAAATTGGATGTAACCGTCACAGGCGATATCAACGTTCAACTGCGAAAGGTGACTCGACGGCTCGCCGATGTGCACAGCGACGTTGCTTCGGCAGGTGTGTGCTTGCATAGAAGGCGCGTTGGAACGATATCGGCAGGCGGAGGCGGATGTCGTGCGCCAGTCTGATAAGCTTAAAGAGATTCGCTTGTCGGATGGAGGCGACGGTGGCTGGTGGAGCGTGGCGAAATCGGCATGGAATCGGAATGTGCACGTTTTGGAAGACAAAGCGGCAGGAATTTGGGAAGAGGTGGATAATGTAATAGAGCAAGGCGAGCGGGCGATCAGCGGCGTTGAGGCAAAGGTCGTTGGCTGGATCGAGGAAGGCAAGGGGATTGCTGACAAGTGGATAGAGGGTATGGCTTATGACGGTCAGTATAAAGGGATTGTCGAGGAATGGATCGAAGGCACTGTGCTGGATAACAAGTACGTGCATGAACTTAGAATACGAATCAATCAGAATGACAAAAATGAAAGACGTTGCGGACGTGGCTCGTCATACAGGACTCACGCAGGATGAAATAAGAGCGATGAAGAAACATTCAGGTTAGAACGATTTGCTGCTGATGACGAAATCGCCTTTGCTTGGAAAAATGCTCAAAAGGGAGAACTGTCTGTAGAACAAAAAGCATGGTTCCAAGAGTTGGCTTCACATGAGCTAGCGGAACGAAAACTGATGGCGGAAGGACAAAAGTATCGAACTCTGGAATCATGGAACCCGGAGAGAGGGACTTTTGACGGTTTTCCCCCTGGTGCTCATGAAAACGCGCCGTCTCAACCTAGCACAGCTTTTCCTGGATATGAGGAATACTTCTTTAACAAAATGTTTAATTGAGAGAGGGAGATTGGATGGGAGAGCTGTTGCAGGCTGCCATACATCGGTTGTCTGTCATTCCGTTTGAACGAATCGGCGGCAACATACAAGATTCACATCACACATTGATTAAGGAATACTTCAGAAGGGTAAACGCTTTTCTGAATCAGACGGGTGTAGAAATCGAAAAATATCCGATCTTTAGTGTTGGTAAAGTTCTTCACAGGACAGCTGACATTCATGTGTTTCAAGTTTGTCCGCAGCTTGATACTTTGAATAATCTTTATATGAAAGCTATTTGTTATGCGCATTTGGAAATTTCCGCGCTTGCTGATGAGGGGATTGCAGAAGCTGTTCAATATTTACATTTATATGAGCCTGTTATCGAACTTTTAGAACAAGGCGCACAATTTACAATACGGCAGGGTGAACTGATCATGGGCACTTCCGCTTACCCCTTAGAATATTGGAGGAACCTGGATATTATACCGCAGGATATTCATGAGCATACTTTGAAAAAGATGGATAGTCAAAATTAAGCGAAAAAAAACCCCATTCAGCGGCCGGAGATCGTAGGATCCGTCCGTACCGCCGCCGGAATGGGGGCTTTATTTTCATTATTGCCAACTTACAGCTCCAGCAATTGTGCAAACGCGGCCGGCTGCAGCAGGCTGCCGACGTAGAATTCGCCGAACTCGCCGTAGCGGGCGCTGACTTCGTCAAAGCGCATTTCATAGACGAGCTTCTTGAATTGCAGTGCGTCTTCGGCGAACAGCGTGACGCCCCATTCCCAGTCGTCGAGGCCAACGGAGCCGGTGATGATTTGTTTGACCTTGCCGGCGTATTGGCGGCCGATCATGCCGTGGCTGCGCATCATCGTCTTGCGCTCGTCGCCGCTCAGCATGTACCAGTTGTCGCCGCCGTCGCGGCGCTTGTTCATCGGATAGAAGCAGATGTGTTTCGCTTTCGGCAAAATCGGCTTGAGGCGCGCGGCCAGCTCCGGGTCTTCCAGCGGATCGACGCCCGGTTTGGCCAAATAGCTGCTCAATTCCACGATCGATACGTAGGAATATACCGGAATCGTAAATTCGGCGAATGCCGATTTATTGAAAGCATTCTCCAGCGCGTTCAGCTCCTCCAGCGTCTCCCGCAGGTGCATGAACACAAAGTCGGCTTTCTGGCCGACGATGCTGTATACGGCTGTGCTGCCCAGTTTGTCGTTCTCTGTTTGCTGCCATTGCTGCAAAAACGATTGCAGCTCGTCCGCAGCCAGTTTGCGCTGCTCCGGGCTGGCTGCCTTCCATGCATTCCAGTCGATCAGACGGAAGTCATGGAGCGCATACCAGCCCTCCAGCGTTTGTACGGCTTCACTCATCGCAAATCCTCCCTCACTCATATAGGCGTTTTCCGCGCTTAGTCCCCTACATTGTATCCAATTCATGGAGAAAGGGCAAATGAACAAAGGGTGACGGAGAAATGTTCAATTTGTGTACACTTTACCTGCGCTGGCGGGTCGATTACAATAGAAAAGGAACTTGCGCCGGCGTGGCGCGCGATACAAGGAGGATGAACATTGTGGTCCAGATGATCATTGCCACGGTCCTGATGCTCGTGTTGTTTTTCGGACTGGGCTTTATTTTGAATATGTTGATGAAAACGACATGGTTTCCGATTTATGCGTATATCGCGCTGGTGATCGGGCTGATTTTGTACTGGTCGCTTGGAACGGGAACATTCGTGTCCAACTTGGCCGAATTCACGTATGTGGATTATACGCCGGGCGTCGGCGGGCTGATCGGTGCAGTGCTGAGCGGCACGGCGATCAAGGCGCTGCGGCAGCGCGGCTTCAAGATGTTTTGATAGATTTCCGTAAAAAAATCCCCTTGCCGTTCGCGGCCGGCCAAGCTTTCCTTAAGAAAGCTGGCGCGGCGCGATCGCAAGGGGATTTTTGCTGAACGTAGCCGTTAATTGTAGACTTCAAATTCGGACTGCCCTGGCCCTGCCAGGAAGTGACGATGATGCCGACGTGAGCGCTTTGCAACATTTGCATATGCTGGTTCAGCGTGGTTGTGCTTGGGCTGCTGTAAGCGCCAAGCGTTGGGTAGTAGTTCGACGTAATGTTGTCCGGCGGCGTGTAGCCGGTGCCGTTCCAGTGAATCCAGTTGCCGTCGGTCGTCGGATTGCCGTACCACGGATAATAGAAGATCGACGTTTTGGCGGTTGAGTTCGAGGTCGTGCCCGGCGTAGATTTGCTGCTGAAAAGCGTTCGGAGCCAATGGAGTAATTTAACTCCTCATTTGCGTAAAATCGCTTACCGCGGGCGGGAAAAATTGTTTTCGCGCGGGACGATGCCAGGCTGTCGATTTTTGTGGTAGACTGGTAGAAAGACACGAAATTTCCGGTAGTTTCGCAAGAGAAGGCAGGATGGGGCTGAGAACGGCATGCGCATGACGAATATGCTACATTTTACGGAAAATCACCGCTTTTACGTCGGCCGTGATTTCTCCTTGAGCAGCGTGGACCAGAAGATGCTGACGCTGATGTATCAGCCGATGGTCGGCGCTTTTGCCATGAGCTTGTACCAGACATTGTACCAGCAGATCGGCGCGGATCGCGTCGGCTTCTCGGCGCTGGAGCAGCAGCGCAGGCTGTTTTTGCTGCTGGAGCTGGAGCCGGGTGAGCGCGGGCGCAAGTTTTTTATCGAAACGACATCGAAGCTGGAAGCGATTGGGCTGTTGCAGACGACGCGCAAGTTTTTGCCGGACGAAGACGATTATGTGTTTGCTTATACGCTGGCGGCGCCGCTTGGTCCGCATGAGTTTTTCCGCAACCAGCATTTGACGTTGCTGCTTCGCGACAAGGTCGGCAAGTTTATGCTGCTGGCGCTGCGTGAGGAGCTGTTGGCCGAGGAACCTGAGACGTGCTGCGAGGCGCAAGGGGAAAATTTGTCGGTGCCGTTCTACGAGTTGTTCCGCTTGAACACGCAGGTGATTGATTACGAGCTGGAGCAGGTGCTCTATGAAGCGTCGGCGGCCCGTCAGCCTGCGGACAGCGGCGTGCTGGATGTGACGAGCAAGGCGATCGACTACGCCGATTTGATTACGCGGTTTCCGCGCGGTTCGGCCAACCGGGTGTTCGTGGAGAGCTTGCGCTTTCGCACCGATCAGATGGCGGCGATCAATATGACAGCGAAGAAGTACAGACTGGCTGTTTCCGATGTCTGCCGCTTGCTCGATGAGGACGGGGCGTTTAACGAGGAAGGCGAGCTGCAGGCCGATCTGCTGCAATACCGCGCCAATCTGCTGTTTCGGCAAAGCAAGAAGCGCAGCGAGGAAAGCGAGCGGATGCTCGGCCGTCTGGAGGGCGGCGGGCCAGAGGAGCAGAACCCGGAGCAAGAGAAGCCGGTGGAGATGCAATATTACCTGGAGGTGCCGCTGCAGCTGCGCAGCGAATGCACGGACCACCAGTACAATTATATTTTGCGCAATGAGCAGTATCCGTTTGTGTTGAAAAAGTTTTTCACGCAAGGCGCGACGCCTGACGGGGTGCTCGATATTTTCGAAAAAATCGATTTGAACTACAAGCTGAACATGGAAGTGATCAACGTGTTGATTCATTTCCTGCATGTCGACCGCCGTTCGTGGGCCAAGTCGTCGATTGAAGCGGTGGCGTCGGACATGCTTGGCAAGCAGGTTGCGACATACGAGCAGGCGGTTGAATATGTGCGCGAGAAGCTGCGGTTCAAGGAGAAGGCGGCCTCCAAGGCCGAAGCGGCGCGGGCGGGCGGCGGCGGAGCGACGCGCGGACGGCGCGGCGGCATCCAGAATCAGAAGCCGCAAATTCCGATCATTGCCGAGACGGCCTCGGCGACACTGATATCGGATGAGGAGATGCAAGAAATGAGGCGTCTCGCGCGTGAACTGGATGAGAAGTTTAACAGATAGATGGAGCGGCCCTGGTCTGATTTTTTTGCGGGAGGTGTGGAGGTTGTGGAATCGTTGTCCGAGATATTAAAGTCGCTGCCCGACGCTTCGTGGAGAAAAAACGCCGAGACGCGTATCCGCCAGGTGCTGGACGATCCGCTGATCCGCAAATTTCGCCAGAAATACCCGGATGTGGACGACTATACGGTCAAAATCAATATGAACAAGCTGTATCAATACGTGACGGAGTATAACACCTGCTCGCATTGCCCGGGGCTGGAACGTTGCCCCAATGATATGACCGGCCATTATACGATGCTGGCGGCCGAGACAACCGGCGAGCGAACGTTCATTCATGAGGAGAAGGTGGCTTGCAAGAAATTCACGGCCAAGCAGGTGCAGGACGCGATCAGCAGCCGGATTCGCACGTTCCACGTCGATCCGCGGATGGTCAGCCAAAGCTATTCGTTTGCCGATATTTTAGAAAAAGATGTGGAACGTGCGAAGGCGGTCACGCAAATTAACGCTTATGTAAAGCTGACGACGGAAAATGGGCTGCAGCCGCGCGGTCTTTATTTGACCGGACGGTTCGGCACAGGCAAAACGTTCCTGATGTGCTATATGCTGTACCAGCTCGCCAAACACGGGTTGACCGGGGCGATCGTGTACATGCCGGATTTTGCCGAGGATTTGAAGGGGATGTTCCAGGAGCCGTACAAGCTCAAGGAAACGATCGAGCTGCTCAAGGAGACGGATTTGCTGGTGTTTGACGATATCGGCGCGGAGAACCTGAACCCTTGGCTGCGCGATCACGTGATCGGGGCGATTCTGAACTACCGGATGAACCGCAAACCGACGTTTTTCACTTCGAATTACGAGCTGTCCGGTTTGGAGAAGCATTTCAGCTTTACGAACAAGGATGGCGACGAGGAATACAAAGGCCAGCGGATCATGGACCGCATCCGGCATTTTGTCGATGTGGTGGTGGTCAGCGGCACGAACAAGCGAGCGGAATAGCGGCATGCGGCCTACTGTCCTGTCCGGCTGCGCCGGTCATGCAAAAAGACCCCCCGAATCGGGAGGTCTTTCGTCTGTATAGCCGACAATTAGCCTTGAACCAGCTTGATCACGGTGGCGACGATGCCCATCACGAGCAGGATGCCGAAAAAGGCGCCGAAGCCAATCGCTGTATCCATAAAGTCGTTTCTTGGCTCTTCGTTGACGTGAAGCTCAGGATGCTTAGGATCGCTCATTTGTGTACCCCCAATGTCCGTCGTTAACATCGTTTACGATTAGTATACCCAACTTGCAGGAAAGTTGTAAAGCCGCTGAAAGTGACAATTGTGCAAACATTGCCGCGGCGCGCGCAGCTGAAAAAAAGGCAAATTTGCTCTTGACTCTAACATTAGTGTCATGGTTTACAATAGGAACATCGACTTGAACAAGGGAAAAAGGTGAACGCCATGCGGATCAGCGAATTGTCGAAGTTGACCGGGGCGAGCGTTCGGTCGCTGCGGTATTATGAGCAAAAGGGCCTGATCGCCACGGAGCGCGGCGAAAACGGCTACCGCAATTTCAACCAGATGACGGTCGAGCGGGTCAAGACGATCCAGTTTTATCTAAGCCTCGGCTTTACAACCGAGCAGATCGAAAGCTTTCTCAACTGCGTGATGAAGCACCCGGAAGCGATGTGCGACGATCTGCTGCCGATCTATGAGGAGCGCTTGCAGCAAATCAACAAGCAGATGGACATGCTGGAGCTGATTCAGGCCAATTTAAAGGACCGCATCGCCTATATTCAGGGGCAGCGGGATCCCGAGGACGCTCTCTAGCCGGCAGCCCATTGCAGCGAATGGATAAAGGCCCAGCGATTCACCAGCCGGCGCTTCGGTTGAAAAGGGCAAGTGATGTGGTATACTTTACATGTTGACAACATCAGTAGCTACTCTTCTACTTGATGCTATATTTTACACTCTCTAAAGGAGGAACTGCCAATGGCAATTGTAAATGTTTCCGACCAAAATTTTAACGCAGAAGTTGAGGGTTCCGGTACGGTGCTCGTCGATTTCTGGGCGCCTTGGTGCGGTCCTTGCAAAATGATTGCGCCTGTTCTGGAAGAACTGTCCACGGAGCTGACCGATCTGAAAATCGCCAAGGTGAACGTGGATGACAACCCGGAATCCGCTGCCCGCTTCGGCGTGATGAGCATTCCGACGCTGATCGTGTTCAAGGACGGTCAACCGGTGGATAAAGTGGTTGGCTTCCAATCGAAGGATGCGCTGAAAAACGTCATCAGCCGCCACTAAGCCCGGACGTTCACGAGATAAAAAGTCGTGAGAAAAAGCCCTTTTTCTGCTATGCTGGAAAAGGGTTTTTTGTTTTGTGCCGGCGTTCCGCCAAGCAGGGGGGAAGCTTGGGGGGCCGACGGGGCGAAGGGATTTTGCGGGGAAAGGGAGAGCGGGAGCATGAGTGGAGAGGAAGAACGCGCAGCGAAAGAAAGCAGTCTGGAGACGATCCGCGGCAAGCTGGCGCTGCTGCCGGACAAACCCGGCTGTTATTTGATGAAAAACCGCGAGGGTACGATCATTTACGTCGGCAAGGCCAAGGTGTTGAAAAACCGGGTCCGCTCTTATTTTACCGGCAGTCATGATGCGAAAACGCAGCGGCTCGTCAGCGAGATCCGCGATTTTGAATATATTATTACCTCCAGCAACATGGAGGCGCTGATTCTGGAGTGCAACCTGATCAAGCAGCATCATCCGCGCTTCAACGTGTTGCTCAAAGACGACAAGACGTTTCCCTATATCAAAATCACCCATGAAGCGCATCCGCGGCTTGAGGTGACGCGCCGGGTGTACAAGGACAAGGGCAAATATTTCGGGCCGTACCCGAACGCCTTTGCCGCGCAGGAGACGAAAAAGCTGCTCGACCGGCTGTATCCGCTGCGCAAATGCAAGACGTTGCCCGACAAGGTGTGCTTGTATTATCACATGGGGCAATGTCTGGCGCCGTGCGTGCAGGAGGTGGCGGAGGCGACGAACGAGAAGCTGGTGCAGCAGATCGCGCGTTTTCTGAACGGTGGGCATGAAGAGATCAAGAAAGAGCTGACAGACAAAATGCTCGCCGCCGCGGAGGAGCTGAATTTCGAGCGGGCCAAGGAGCTGCGCGACCAGATTCTGAGCATCGATGCGGTGATGGAGAAGCAGAAAATTACGACCGTGGACGCCGTGGATCGCGACGTGTTTGGTTATGTTGTGGACAAGGGCTGGATGGCCGTACACATTCAATATATGCGTCAGGGCAAGCTGATCGAGCGGCACGTGTCCTTGTTCCCGTATTACGGCGAGGAGTACGACGATTTTATTTCGTATGTGACGCAGATGTACAGCGACAATCCGGCGCTGCCGAAGGAGATTTTTTTGCCGGCTTTGCCTGCGGCGGAGGCCGGGCGGACGGAAGCTGCGGCTGCGGTTGGCGAGGAGCAAGGTGATGCGGCGGCGCTGGCGCCGGAGGAACGCGATGTGCGCGAAGCGCTGGAGGCGTGGCTTAAGGTCAAGGTGCACGTGCCGCAGCGCGGCTTGAAGAAGCAGATGGTCGATATGGCGCGGGACAATGCGCGGATGGCGCTGGAGGAGAAGTTTCGCATGCTGGAGCGGGACGCGGCGCGTTCAGTCAAAGCGGTGGAAAATCTCGGCCAGTGGCTCGGCACCGGAACGATTCGTCGGATCGAAGCGTTCGACAACTCGAACATTCAGGGCACGAACCCGGTTTCGGCGATGGTTGTGTTTATCGACGGCAAGCCGGACCGCAAGGAATACCGCAAGTATAAGGTCAAAACCGTGAAGGGACCCGACGATTACGAGACGATGCGCGAGGTGATTCGCCGCCGGTACGAGCGGGTGCTCAAGGAAGGGCTGCCGATGCCCGACCTGATCGTCGTCGACGGCGGCAAAGGGCAAATCTCGGCGGCGATCGATGTGCTGGAAAATGAGCTGGGCTTGTTTACGCCGGTGTGCGGGCTGGTCAAGGACGCCAAGCACCGCACGGCACAGCTGATGTCCGGCGATCCGCCGGAGGTCGTGCCGCTGCCGCGCGACAGCCAGGAGTTTTACCTGCTGCAGCGCATTCAGGACGAGGTGCACCGCTTCGCGATTACGTTCCACCGCGAGACGCGCGCCAAGTCGATGGTTGTGTCGCAGCTCGACGCGATCCCCGGCATCGGCGAAAAGCGGCGCAAGGCGCTGCTCAAGCATTTCGGCTCGGTGCGCAAAATCAAGGAAGCGTCGGCCGATGATTTCAAGGAGCTGGGCATCGGCGCGAAGCTGGCCGGCGAGATTCTGCGCGCGTTGCGCGGAGAGGCGGAAGCGGAGGCCGAGCAGCGGCCGGATGAGCCGGCGGAGGCGGGCTTTGTCGGCGCGACGGGCGAGGAAGCGCCGTGAGCCGCCGCCGAGAGGCCGCTGCCGGAGGGGCAGCGCGTTGAAGCGCCGCCCGCCGCTGGCAGCCGGCCCGGCCGGCGCCACACAAAAGGGATGAGGCAGAGCGAATCTGCTTCATCCCTTTTTGGGGTTGCGGTGCTTGCAGGCGCTAGGCTGGCGCTAGCTCGGCGTCTCGGCCAGCGCGCCCCGCCGCCGCTTGTGCAGCCAGGCGAGCGCCAGCGCCGTCAGCGCCGGCAACAGCACATACAACGCGCCGAGCGCGATCTGTGCGCCGTCTTTCATCGCCAACAGCGACAAGCCCATCAAAATGCTGTCCATGCAGGCATGAGCGAACAATGTCGTCATAAAGCCGTATTTCAAGTAGGCGTAGCCGAGAATGATGCCGATGACCGTCACTTCGATCAGCCGGGTGTACACCGGATAAATCGGATACAGCGTGTGGCTGGCCGCCCAAAAGACGCTGGGCACAAGCACGGCGATGAAATCGAAGCGCAGCAGCTTTTTGAACAAAGCAATCCCGAACAGCCGATAGGCGGCTTCTTCGGAAATGGCGGCTGCCCAAGCCAGCAGCGGGAATAAGCCGGGGACGAGCATGTTGAGCAGCGAGTTGCTTGCATCGTTCACCGCCCATACGCCGAAGCCGGTTTCGCCTGTATAAAACAAGGTTTGCTGCACGCCAAGCAGGAAGATTGCGAGCAAGTAGCCGCGTCCCATCCCGGTCAGCGCGCTGCGGCCGAAGTCCGGCTCGCGCCAGCCGGGCCAGGAAAGCCGGGTCAGGCCGGCCTGCTCCCACAACTGATGGCCCGCTGCCAGCGAGATGTACACCCACAGCGCCATCAGCAGCGTCGCGAAGTTCACGAACAGCACGCCGACGATCGCTGCGCCTTCGTACGTATCGGTGCCGATCATCGATTTAAAGGAAGGGTACATATTCAGGTTGTTGACGATATAAATCGTCGTGAAGATAACGGTCATCAGCAGCCCTTTGCGGAAATTCATCCGCTTGCGCGCGACGATCGCCACAACGATGCCGCCAATCGCCAGCAGGACGCTGAAACCGGTGCTGATCCAGGTCATGGTCGAAGCCATCGAATCCTGGCGCTCCAGCCACAGCTTCTCCGCAGCGGGGAGCGAAAAGCCGGGTTCGTAGACGGCCAACACGCCGTTTCTTGTCAACGACAGGCGAATTTGCAGCTTGGCATCGCCAACGGCTTCGTCGCTTTTTTCATAGATCAACTGCTCCGGCGCTTGGGGATCGGGCGGCTGCAGCTGGAAATCGGCGGGATTCCAGCCTCTCTCCGCGAGCGCTTCATCGGCTAACTGTTCCGTGTCCGCATCCGGCAAGCCGGCCGGGCTGCCGCTCTTGGCGACGATTCCGGCCCGGGTGGACCAGCCGACGATGTCGCGGTTATGGTAATTCACCTTTACGAAATAATGGGCTGTTTGCAGCGGGGACGAAAGTTCGACGACGTAGTAATCGAGCGGGAAACGCTCGCCGTAAGCCTTCTTGTACGCATCGAGCAACTGCGTTTTTTGCAGGTAGCCGCTGCGCGTTTTTTCCGTCTGATAGTAGACAAAGCTCCGCAGTTCCCCCAGATTGAAGCGCTCGCGCACAAAATCTTTCGCCGCCGCTGCCGCTTCCTGCTTGGTGATCGTGGGGTCTTCCACGGGCGTTTCCTTGTCCGCTTGCAGGTTATAAAGCGCATTCACGCCAAAATAAAGCACCAGGCCGATGGCGGCCAACAGCAATAACAAGCGATTCCATCGCACGTTCAACAGAGCAGCTCCTTCAGCAGCAAATTGGAAAACCGTTACACTTAACTTATCACAGATCAAAAAGAATGCCAATTGCCGAAAAAGCGCTCGCAAACCGGGGCAAATACGAGATTTCGCGGCATAAGTTCCCATCCAGCTTGTCAAACGGTGTCCCATGCTCGGAAAATCCCCCGAAATCCGCCGAAAATGACTTTGTATTCGCAGCGTAAACAGATATATAATTCATATCAATTGAATAGAAAGCCGAATTTCTTCATGAAAACGGGGGAACCATGAAATTGGGGTGAATTTTGCAGATTGGCTGCAAATAGGGTGATCCGCGCATCCGAATCCGTCAGCTAACCTCGTAGGCTTAACGTCAGGAACCATAACCGTTCAAGGCATTGGATTTCCAGTGTCTTTTTTGCGTGTACAGGGGGATCGCATGAAAAAAATAATTTTGCCCAGACCGCGGCTTAAGCCTCCGCAAATTCTGGTGTTCGGTTTTGCCTGCATCATTTTGCTCGGCACTGCTCTGCTGATGCTCCCGTTTGCTTCGTCAAGCGGCCATTCGCTGGGGTTGATCAACGCTTTTTTTACCGCGACTTCGGCGACCTGCGTGACGGGGCTGGTTGTGGTGGACACCGGCACCACGTATAGTCATTTTGGACAAACGGTCATTATTTGTCTCATTCAGGTCGGCGGGTTGGGGTTTATGACGATGTCGACGCTGATCGCGTTTGTGCTGCGCAAGCGCATTACATTAAAGGAACGGCTGATTTTGCAGGAAGCGTTTAATCACGGCAGCATGGAGGGCATTGTCCGTTTGATTCGCAAGGTGGTGTTGTACTCCGTGGGCATCGAAGCCGTGGGAGCGATCGTGCTGACGATTCGCTGGTCGTTTGATATGGGTTTTCCCAGAGCGTTGTATTACGGGGTTTGGCACGCCATATCCTTGTTCAATAACGCCGGTTTCGACCTGTTCGGACCGCTTTCCGGGCCGTTCAGCTCTTTGACAAGCTATGCCAACGATGTGGTGACAAACATCATGGCGATGGTGCTGATCATCCTGGGCGGCATCGGGTTTATCGTCATTTCCGATCTGCTGGAGTATAAGCGCACCCGCAAGCTGTCGCTGCATTCCAAAGTGGTGCTGAGCATGACCTCCTTTTTGATTGTATTCGGCGCCCTCGTCATTTTTGTCTTTGAATTTACGAATACGCGGACGCTGGGCTCGCTGCATATCGGCGGCAAGCTGCTGGCTTCGTTCTTCCAGTCGGTCGGTCCGCGTTCGGCCGGCCCGAATACGGTGGATATTGCCGGGTTGCGCCAGGCCTCGCAGTTTTTTATGATCATTTTAATGTTTATCGGCGCTTCGCCAGGCTCTACGGGGGGCGGGATTAAAACGACGACGTTTACGATTCTGATCGGGGCGATGGTCGCGATGATCCGCGGCAAGGAAGATATCGTCATTTTCCGGTTTCGGTTGGCCCAGGATCGGATTTTGAAAGCCATTACGCTGACGATGATTATTTTGTTCATGATTATTTTCGTGGCCATGGTGCTGTCGACGACCGAAGATGCGCAGTTTTTGAAAATTTTGTTCGAGGTTACGTCGGCTTTCGCGACCGCGGGGATGACGATGGGGCTGACACCGGCGCTGACGGTGTTCGGCAAGATCATGATCAGCTTGATGATGTTTGCTGGCCGCCTTGGGCCGATTACGCTCGCTTACGCCTTGCAGCCGAAGCCGGAGAAGGAGCTTTACCGCTACCCGGAAGGCAAAATTACGATTGGATAGGGGATATTCAGGCATGAAAAGTCAGTACGTTGTCATCGGGCTCGGCCGCTTTGGCTCCAGCTTGTCCAAGGAGTTGATCAAGCTGGGCCACGAGGTGCTCGGCATCGACAGGGATGAAGAAAAGGTGGATGAAATGAGCGGGGCGCTGACGCATACCGTCGTGGCCGACGCCACCGATGAGGACGTGCTCAAGTCGCTGGGCATCCGCAATTTCGACTGCGCGGTCGTGGCGATTGGCGACGATATCCAGGCAAGCATCCTGACGGCGATTCTGCTCAAGGATCTCGGGGTGAAGATGGTCGTGGCCAAAGCGTTGTCCGAGCTGCACGGCAAGGTGCTGACGAAACTTGGCGTCGACCGCGTGATCTTCCCGGAGCGGGATATGGGCATCCGCGTCGCGCATCAGCTCGTGTCGCCGAATTTGCTCGACTACATCGAGCTGTCCAAGGATTATACGATTGCCGAACTGTCAGTGCCGCGCCGCTTGTGCGGCAAGTCGCTCAAGGACCTCGACCCGCGGGCCAAATACGGCTGCAGCGTCGTGGCCATCAACAAGATCAGCGGCGTGATCATCGCGCCGCTGGCTACCGATGTGGTCAATGAGCAGGATGTGATGGTGATCATCGGCACGAATGCACAAATCGAAGAGTTCGAAAGCGAAGTTATCGGCTGATGGATGCCAGACGCGCGCGACGGCAGGGGTTGCCCGCAAGCTTGATCTTGCGATCCAGCCGGGCGAAGCGGAGCCGGACAGATATTAGCTGAATATCAGTAACCCCGACGCCTCGGCGCCGGGGTTTGTGCTATCCGCCGAAATAGGCCAGCGACTTGTCGATGAACTGCCGCACGGCCGGCTCGGGGGCCGCCGCTTCGGCGAACAACAGCGACGTGGTGCGCGTCGTTCGCTCCAGCTCCGGCAAGTTGCGCAGCACCAGCTCATTGTTGCGGATCAGGTCATCGCGCAAATACGATTTCGGCAGCAGCGTCGCGGTTTTGCACGTTGAAACCAGCCGGATGATCGCTTCGAACGAATCGATTTCCATTTGCACCTCCGGCGCCACGGCGGACCGCTGGAACAGCTCATCCATCAGCACGCGATACCACGTGCCTTTGGAGAACAAAATCATCGGCAGCTCGTGCAGGTCCTTCACGTTCAGCGCCGCGCGGTCGATGCACGGATGGCCGAGCGGCAGCACCAGGCAGAGGTGGTCGTCGAACAGCGGTTCGCAGCGCAGGCCGGGGACGTTGATCTTCGAAGCGACAACGCCGACGTCGACCTTGTTTTCCCTGACCATCGTCACAATTTCGTGCGTCTTGCCGGTCAGCAGCTTGATCTCCGTCAGCGGAAATTCGCCGAGATAAAACGTGATCAGGTCCGGCAGCGTTGCCTGCAGCGTCGTCAAGCTGGCCCCCAGCCGGATCGAGCTGGGTTTGCCCGTAGCTTTGTAGGTGACGAGCGCCTGTTTGAATTTGCGTTCCAGATGGCGCAGCTCCAGCGCGTGCTCGTAGCACAGCTGACCGACTTTGGTCAGCTCCAGCCGCTTGCCCTTGCGGATGAACAGCTCGACGCCAAGCTCCTCCTCAAGCTTCATCATCTTGCGCGACAGCGCCGGCTGCGACAAGTTCAGCACTTGCGATGCCTTGTTCAGGCTGGCCTGTTCCACGACGACGGCAAAGACGTCCAACAGCTCCATGGCCGCTCCTCCTTTTTATATATGCAGAATGGTTATATGTGTTTATACAAAATCGGCACTTCCATTATAAGCGGGAAAGAGGTACGATGTACATGTCACTTCTTGTTCACATATTTGCCCAGGCGCCGTATAAACCGCTTGCAGGATGGCACAATAGGCGTGGATGATTCTGGGTTGACGCTCGTTAGGGGCGGGAGTACAATGATAGGTGGCTTGTCTGACGATGTCGGATGTTACAATTTTAGGGGGGAATTGCTTCAATGACCGGAAATTCGTATTATTTTCGCAAGATCCACTCTTTGCTGGGGGTGATCCCGGTCGGTTTCTTTTTGATCGAGCATTTGCTCACCAACTATGAAGCCGTCAAGGGCCATGCCGCTTTCGTGGATCAAATCAACTGGCTGAACGGATTGCCGCTGGTGCTGTTTATGGAAATCTTCGGCATCTGGCTTCCGCTTCTTTATCATGCCGTCTATGGGCTGTATGTCGCCTATCAGGCGCGCAACAACGTGTCGAATTACGGCTATTTCCGCAACCGGATGTTCTTTTTGCAGCGGGTGACGGGCGTCATTACCTTTTTGTTCGTAGCTTGGCATTTCTTCGAAACACGCTTGCAGGTGGCCTTCGGCAACGTGGAGCACGGCGAGCTGGGCCTGACGATGCACGACATTGCGACGAATCCGGTGATGTTCACGATTTATGTGATCGGGATTGTGTCCGCTGTGTTCCATTTCAGCAACGGCATGTGGTCGTTTCTGGTCAGTTGGGGCATCACGGTCGGACCACGCGCGCAGCGCATTTCCACGTACATCTGGATGGGCGTTTTCGTGGTGATGGCGGTCATGTTTATCATGTCGCTCGTGTCGTTTACAGGTGCTGAATTCGAGCAGCTGCCTGCAGCAGCGCAAGCCGGACATTAAGGGAGAGTGAACATACAATGGCGAATTCGAAAATTATTGTCGTAGGCGGCGGTTTGGCCGGCCTGATGGCAACTATCAAAGCAGCGGAAGCCGGAGTTCACGTGCAGTTGTTCTCCCTGGTTCCCGTGAAACGTTCCCACTCCGTGTGCGCCCAAGGCGGCATCAACGGCGCGGTGAATACGAAAGGTGAAGGCGACTCCCCTTGGGAGCATTTTGACGATACCGTATATGGCGGCGACTTCCTCGCCAACCAGCCTCCGGTCAAGGCGCTTTGCGAAGCGGCCCCGGGCATTATCCACCTGATGGACCGGATGGGCGTCATGTTCAACCGGACACCGGAAGGGCTTCTCGACTTCCGCCGTTTCGGCGGCACAAAGCATCACCGCACGGCGTTCGCCGGCGCGACGACCGGCCAGCAGCTGCTGTACGCGCTTGACGAGCAGGTGCGCCGCTGGGAAACGGCGGGTCTGGTGACAAAATTCGAGCATTGGGAGTTCCTGGGCGCGGTGATTGACGAAGTAGGCGTCTGCCGCGGCATCGCGGGGCAGGATCTGCGCAACATGGAGATCAAAACGTTCCCGGCCGACGCCGTGATTTTGGCGACAGGCGGGCCTGGCATTATTTTCGGCAAAACAACCAACTCGGTGATCAATACAGGTACGGCGGCAAGCGCGGTGTACCAGCAGGGCGTCCATTATGCGAACGGTGAAATGATCCAGATTCACCCGACGGCGATTCCCGGCGACGACAAGCTGCGCCTGATGTCCGAATCGGCGCGCGGCGAAGGCGGACGCGTCTGGACCTACAAAGACGGCAAACCGTGGTACTTCCTGGAGGAAAAATACCCGGCCTACGGCAACCTGGTGCCGCGCGACATCGCAACGCGGGAAATTTTCAGCGTCTGCGTCGACCAGAAGCTGGGCATCAACGGCGAAAACATGGTTTACCTCGACTTGTCGCACAAGGACCCGAAAGAACTGGACGTCAAGCTCGGCGGCATCATCGAGATTTACGAGAAATTCATGGGCGACGATCCGCGCAAAATTCCGATGAAGATTTTCCCGGCCGTGCATTATTCGATGGGCGGCATGTGGGTGGACTACAACATGATGACGAACGTACCCGGCCTGTTCGCGGCCGGCGAATGCGAATACCAGCACCACGGCGCGAACCGTTTGGGCGCAAACTCGCTGGTGTCGGCGATTTTCGACGGCATGGTGTCCGGCCCGAAAGCGGTGGAATACATCCGCGGCTTGGATAAGCACGCCGAAGACGTTTCGTCCACGGTGTACGACCGTGAGCAAAAACGTCATCAAGAGCGTTACGAAAGCCTGCTGAAAATGGACGGCACCGAAAACGCCTACGTGCTCCACAAGGAGTTGGGCGAGTGGATGAACAACAACATGACGGTTGTCCGCTACAACAGCAAGCTGCAAGAGACGATCAACAAAATCAAGGAACTGAAAGCACGTTACGCGAATATCAACGTCAATGACTCGTCCCGCTGGAACAATCAGGGCGTCGCTTTCACGCGTCAGCTGTGGAACATGTTCGAGCTGGCCGAAGCGATGACGCTTGGCGCGTTGCTGCGCGACGAAAGCCGCGGCGCGCACTACAAGCCGGAATCCCCTGAGCGTGACGACGAGAAGTTCCTGAAAACGACGATGGCCAAATGGACGCCGGACGGCCCGCAAATTTCGTATCAGGACGTCGACGTTTCGCTGATTCCGCCGCGTAAACGCGACTACTCGACGGACAAGAAGAAGGGAGGACATTAATCATGGCTGAAACGACCGCATCCAAGTCTACAGTCAAGTTTATCGTGACTCGTCAGGAAAGCCCCGATTCGAAGCCGTATACGGAGGAGTTCGAGGTTCCGTACCGCCCGAATATGAACGTGATCAGCGCTTTGATGGAAGTGCAGCGCAACCCGCTTAACGCCAAAGGACAAAAGACGACCCCGGTGTGCTGGGAATCGAACTGTCTGGAGGAAGTGTGCGGCGCCTGCTCGATGGTGATCAACGGCAAGCCGCGCCAGGCATGCTCGGCGCTTGTCGACAAGCTGGAGCAGCCGATCCGCGTTGCGCCGATGAAGACGTTCCCGGTGATGCGCGACCTCGTGATTGATCGCGGCCGGATGTTCAACGCATTGAAGAAAGTGAAAGCGTGGATTCCGATCGACGGCACGTACGATCTCGGCCCGGGCCCGCGGATGGCCGAATCGAAACGCCAATGGGCGTACGAGCTGTCCAAGTGCATGACCTGCGGCGTCTGCCTCGAATCTTGTCCGAACGTCAACGACAAAACGGACTTTATCGGCCCGGCGGCGATTTCGCAAGTGCGCTTGTTCAACGCCCACCCGACGGGCGAAATGAACCGCGAAGAGCGGCTGGAAGCGCTGATGAGCGACGGCGGCATCGAAGGCTGCGGCAACTCGCAGAACTGCGTGCGCTCTTGTCCGAAAGGCATTCCGCTGACGACGTCGATCGCGGCAATGAACGCCGATACGACGAAGCAATTGTTTAAAAAATGGCTGGGCGTGTAACGCCGGCCTGAATGAAAACCGCTCCGGCTGCAGGGTGACTGCGCGGAGCGGTTTTTATTTGATGAGCTAGATTGTTGAATGTCTATAACAAGAACCCCCTGCGAATGCAATGCGGGCAGGGGGTTCGCTTTCATGATCGAAACGCCTGATTAAGTATTGGGTGGCCCATACTTAATCTGTCGCATACTCAGTGTATGAAGATAGCGGCTTTTTGATGCAAAAAGAAAACGACAAAACCCCGCCAAAAGGCAGGGTTTCGAATTTCAAATTCATGTTTCCTGAGCTTGTGCAGCTCTTTCGTGATCATCTTGTTATTAACTTATCATTTATGGTGAGAAAAGGCAAGCATTAGTGGCCAAAAACTTTGCTTGCTCTCATCGCCGTTTTGATATTATCTAGAGCATTTCCTTTAACACCTCCGATTCGTTGGAAATGGAAACGTTGAACACTCAATGCCGTGGTGTTTAAAACATTGGCCCATCGAACCATAGGGGTAAAATTATATACGTGGTCGATCTTGGCGTAAATACCTGATTGCAGTTGAGCTGTTGTCGGCGCCTGACTTGATAAGGGAACAACTACTGCGGTGAGTCCCCCAACTTTGAGAATTAAGCCTGGGTGTCTGCCGCTAAATTCCTGCCCAATGTTTTCACCGAAGTCCATCCAAAGGACTGTTCCCCTCTGTATGAGCCTTTCATTTGGATTTGCAGGGCGTTTAACTTGCATGCCTTGTACCAAAGTGACATCGGCAGGCAGCGTGTACGTATTTTCATGAATGACCATTTCCGTTTTTGATCCCATCCATTCAAGGAAGTTTTTGGCCCTTTCAACGTCATTGGTTGTGGCATCTGCAACCGATCTGGACCGATATAAACTTTTTAACTTTAATCTTGCAACTCTGGTAGCGTTGATCAAACCATCACCTCCGATAGATTTACAATAATTTTAACAAAATATGTAAAATAATGAAATGGATTATTTTTTTTGCTTTTCTCGCTTTGGAATGCATCTCTGTAAAGCGCCCGAATCAATGCAGTAGGCAAAACTTCACTTTAGGGGGGAATCCGGTCGAATCCTGCCGCAAATTTCTGCTATACTAGAGCTATCTTATTGAAACGGGGAATAACCGCGAATGGAACCTGAGTTGCAAATTCGCAGCTATTTGCAGTCCTATAAACCGGCCACGGTGGCTCTGGCGGAGCTGGAGGTGATTTTTCACGACCGGCCTTGCACGTACGAGCAGTTTGCCGCGGCGGTGCTGCGTTTGGAACACGAAGGTGTGTTGCGTTTGGTCAAAAAAGAAGGGCGAACGAGCAAGCCGCCGCATTTGGCCTACCGTTATAAGGTCGATAAAAGCAAGTTGAAGCGAGAGCAGCAGACGGCCGTGCTGCAGACTGCGCTGCGTCTGCATCCGTTGATCCGGCTGGATGCGTATTTGGCTGTGGAGCCGGGCGTGTGGGAGCGCGATTGGCCGTATATAGAGAAGCTGAATGCTTATCTGCAAAGGCATGGGCTGCCGGACACCCCTGTGCCGGCCCCGGAACGAAGCTTTGCGCTCGTTGGCGACGAGAAATGGATTGTGGACAAGTCGGGCAAGGAACTGCTCAAACGTATAAAGCTGTGGGATTCGCTCAAGATCACTCATGTCGATGATCCGCTGATGATGGCGGTCAATCCGCAGGCGCTGGCTCTCGACGTACACCGGCATCTGATTCTGGAAAATAAAACGGCGTATCACGCGCTGCTGCCCGTACTGTCGGAGATGCCGTTCGCTACGCTGATTTTTGGCGGCGGCTACCGCATCGACCGGAGCATTGGGCTGCTGCCGCTGCAACTGCCTTTGCCCAAGGCGAACCATCAATTTTATTATTTCGGTGATATTGACCGCGAAGGGTTTCGCATTTGGAGGCTGTTGGACCAAAACGCGCGCGAAGGGTTTGACCGTCCTGTGCATTTGGCGTTGCCTTTTTACCGTTTATGCTTGACCAAGATGTTTGGTGAAGATGACAAAAGCAATCAGCGCGGCGATACGGAGGCTACCGAGCTGTTTTTGAGCCACTTCACCCTGGAGGAGCAGCGTCAAATTCGCGAATGTTTGGCGGCCGAGCGGTATTTCCCGCAAGAAACGTTGCCGACGGACGAACTGCGCGCTGTATGGAGGAACACCACATGGATTACATAGAAATCGAACAGGTCGTCACCGGATTCCGCGACCGGATGTCGAAGATGGCGTTGTTTGATCCGCTGTACGAGTTGCAGCGCAAGCGTCAGACCGACCGGGGCGGGCGGCCGATTGAGCTGATGGAGCTGGGGCTTTTGGCGCTGCTCTATTTTTTCGAGCAAAAGCTGCTGCGCAACAACAAGGCCGGGGTCAAGGAATTGGGGCAATTTTTGCTCAAGGCGACCGGCATTTATATTGATTTGGACGAAGAAGGCTTCGAGGATGTGGCGCGTCAGATCGTGCAGACGTTCCGCCCAGCGACGGGCAAGAAACGTGAGTTTTCGTTCATGAATTGGGAAAGCGGCCAGCAGGAGCATGTGCATGTGTCGATTTTGAAAGCGCACGCTTTTGATTTGAAAACGAATACGCAATATTACACGCTGGATGATGAAGGGCTGGAGCTGATTTTTGCCACGAAGGAATTTTATTTGGAGTTTCAGCTGTCGATCCATCAATTGATGTTGCGCAAGCAGTTGGAGAAAGGCGAGTTCGAGGGTGCGCTGCGGCAGATCAACGAAATGCGCATTGACGTTGAGGCGTTGCAGGAGCGGATGGTCAAGCTGGAGCATGAGCTTAAGCGCAACATTGTGTCGGAGGAGACGTTTGGCCGCTATAAGGAGCTGCTGAACGATATTTATTTGCGGCTGCAGATGGAGAACGAGGAGTTCGAGGAGTTGCGCCAGTTCGTCAAGGAGACGAAGGACCGCGTGCACGCGGAGACGGTGCGGCAAACCGACCATCGGCCGTATGAGCTGATTTTGCGCATTTCGGGCGAGTTGGAGAAGGTGCATGGCGAACATTCGGCGCTGTTCCATCAAAGTATCGTGCTCAAATCGCAGGCGCTGGATGCGGCGCAGGAATCGCTGTATTATACGGGGCTGGATTCGTTTAATTTTGATCAGGATATCGGTTCGCTGATTTTTGGCACGCCGTTGGCGCTGGAGTCGATGAAAGGTGTGGTCGCGCCGTTTTTGGCGGTGGAAGAGACGAAGACGTGGTCGCTTTTGTCGGTGTGGGCCGAGCAAAACGTGCTGGAGGACGACGGGGAAGCGCGCGACGATACATTCCTGGAAATCGGCGAGGAAGGCGAGGCGTTGCATTATCATGCGGTGCGGCAAAAGGCGTACAAGCTGCTGATGGCGTTGTTATTGGAGCGGATGGAGGCGCGCGGCGCGGTGGAGCTGCGCGAGGTGGCCGAGGCGTTGGCTGGCGGGGAGCAGGCCAAGCTGCTGGAGGAGCGGGCGTTTTACGACTTTTGGCTGCTGCTGCACCAGCGCAGTCCGTTGCGGGCGCAGGAAAGCGGGGGCGGCGAGGCGCGCAGCGCGTGGCTGGACGCTGTTTTTGAGCTGCTGGGCGAACGGGTGTTGCAGGTGATGGAGCTGGCGGATACCGTGCAGCCGAACGAGCGGTTTACGATTCAGAATATGCGGTTTTCATGGGGAGATACGGATAATGGGACTTGAGAACGGAACGGTCATGCAGGCTTTTCGCATCTATACGCTGCTGGCGCGCGACGGCTCGGCCGACAAGGAGTGGCTGACGGCGTATATGGCCGACGATGTGGTGCGCGGGTTGGTCGACCAGTTTGCGCGCGAGGTTGATTGCGTGACGATTATTGCCGGCGAGCGGCTGTATATGATGCCGGAGACGCGGCTTTCGCCGTTTCATGTGAATAACGAGACGATCAAACGCACGTATTTGCGGGCCAATGCGGTCAATGCCGACTTGTATTTGATGTATGTGTGCATGATTGTGCTGATCGGCGCGTTTTATGACAGTTATCAGACGATGGAACCGACGCGCAGTTTTATCGGGCTGGAGGATTGGACCGAGCTGGTGAACGAGCGGATTACGCTGCTGCGCGCGCACCCGGAGGCGGAGCTGCGCGAGATGGAGCAGGAATTTTCCTACAACTGGACGGCTTTGATTGAAAAATGGAGCGCGATGGACGACATCAAGGAAACCGCTGTGCGGCAAAGCGGCAATACGATCAGCCGGGTCAGCTTTATCGATACGGTGCGCCGCTTTCTGGTGGCCCAGGACTTGGCCGTCGATATCGGCAATCAGGAAATTGCCTTGACGGAGAAAACAAAGGTGGTCGTGCAGCGGTATTTCATGGAGCTGGAGTACAACCGCGGGATTTTGGAGTTTTTGTACCAGTTCGACGCACAGGACGGAAAGGAGCAGGGCGATGCCGGCGATATCTAAAATTCGCTTCACCAACGTCGTCTACGAAGACGGGAACAAGCGCTATAACGACGAGTTGTTTCATTTTGACGGGCATAATGGCGCGATTTTGCTGGAAAATGGCGGTGGCAAAACGGTGTTCATCCAGACGGCGCTGCAGACGGTGCTGCCGCACGGCGATTTGGCCGGCCGCAAGATGAAGGATACGCTGAGCTTGGCGAACGGTCCGGCGCATGTGGCGATCGAGTGGATTTTGCATGAGCGGCCGCGCCGTTATGTGGTGACGTGCGTCAGTTTGTTTGTGACGGCGACGGGTCTGGACTCCTACCGTTATGTGTACGATTATCCGGCGCTGGACGCCGATGCGATTGAGCGGATTCCGTTCGTCAAGGGCGAGCCGGGCCGGCAGCGGGCGGCGGATAAAGGCGAGATTTACGACTATTATCAGGGGATGGCCGGCAAGCGGATGAACGCGCGGCTGTTGCCGACGATCAAGGAATACAAGGCGGTGCTGGAGCAGGATTATCATATTATCGCTTCGGAATGGGAGCGGATCGCCAAGGTGAACAGTACGGAGGGCGGGGTCGAGAGTTTTTTTGACGAGTGCAAGACGACGAGCCAGTTGTTCGACCGGCTGTTGATCCCGACGGTGGAAGATGCGCTGCTTGGCTACAGCCAAGGCGAGTTTGCGGATACGTTCGAGACGCATCGCGAAAGCTTCAAGAAATACAAGGAGTTGAAGGAGCGGATCGCTGAAAATCAGGGGATTTTGCTCGAGCTGGACCGCTATGTGCAGGCGGTGGCCAAATGGGACGGCCAGCAGCGGGCGTATGCGGACGAGCAGGCGCTGGCCAAGGCGTATTGGATGCTGACCGGCGAGCAGCGGGACGAGGAGCTGGCCCGGCTGGGGCAACTGCGGCAGCAACTGGCGTCCAGCGAGCAGCGCGTGCGCGAACTGGTCCGGCGGCGTGATTCGCTGCATATGGCCCGGCAGCAGCAGGAGCAGGATGCGTTGGAGACGAAGCTGGCGCTGGCCGAGGAGGACGTCGAGCGGCTGGAGACGGCGGTGCGCGGCGCGAAGCGCAGCTATTATTCGCTGCGGCTGGCCGATTATCGCCAGCAATGGCGCGAAGCCGACGAGCGGATCGGCTATGTCGAGCGCCAGCTGGAGCAGCTCGGCAGCACGGAGGAGGAGGCGCAGCTGCAAGCGGCCTGGCGCGACAACGGCGGGCAAATTCGCGGTTTGTTCCTGCAATTGGAGCGGCAGTGGCTGGACGAGGAGCGGCAATTGCAGGCGAAGCTTGGTGCGCTTGAGGAGCGGCGCAGTCTGGAGAAGACGGTGCTGGGCGAGCTGGCCGACGAGTTGGAGCGCTTGAACAACCGGGTGATCGAGCACCGCTCGACGGTCGCCGCGCGCGAGCGGGACCGCGAGCAACTGCGCCGCTCGGTGCTGGCCGACCCGGACGCCGAAAGCATGGAAAGCAGCCTGAGCGAATGGAGCGAACGCGAGCGCAAGCTCGACGAAAGCGGCTTGCAGCTGCTGCACAAGCTCAAGGAGCTGGGGGCGGTGCGCGAGCGCGGCGCCGCGGAGCTGGAGCGCGCGGATGCAGCGCTCAAGACGGCGTACGCCCGGCGCTCGCAGGCGGAAATGAGCGTGCTCGCCTGGAAGGGCGAGCATCAGGCGCAGCTGGCCGAGCTGGCGGCCTACCGGCCGTCGTCCTGGGGCAGATTGACGAGCGTGTACGACAAAATCGGCGCGATCACCGACCATTTCGAAGACGAGCTCGGCCAGCGGCGCGCGGAGAAGGAAGCGCTGCTGCAAAAGGAGCGCCTGGCGTTCCGCTATATTGACGATTACAGCGGGCAGCATGAGTTTTTTGCCGATGTGTATACGGCTGGCTTGCTGGATCGCTGGCGCAGCCAGTTTACGCTGTTGCAGACGGGGCTGCAATATTTGCATAGCGTCGGGCTGACGCAGCAGGCGGCGTTGTACCCGTTCTGGGCGGTGACGGTGATTGCGACCGAGCAGGAGGTTGGGCGCCTCGTCGAGCGGTTGCGCCAATACGCTGAGGATTTGCAGTTTCCGGTGCAAATCGTCTCCGTGCAGGAGGCGGAACGGCTCGCCAGGCTGGGCGGACGCGAGGAAGCGGCGGAACGCGTGTGGATCGAGCCGCAGCATTGGCACAGCAACGCCGCCGCCGCCGAGTTTGCGGATTGGAAGGCGGTTGCTGCGGCCAAAGGCGAAGAGATTCGGGCGGCCCGCCAGGCCAAGGAGCGGCAGCTCCAGCAGCTTGCGGAGGCGCAGGGCAAGCTGACGCGTTTTCTGACGCTGTATCCGCTGGAGACGGCGCAGGGGTTGGAGCGGCAGCTCAGCGCGCGGCAAGACGAGGTGCGCGAGCTGGAAAGCCGCTGCGCGGAGCTGAAACAGGAGCTGCGCCAAAGCGAGCAGACGATGGCGTTGCTGAACGCCAAGGTGCAGGAGCAGAAGGAGGAGCGGGCGCAGCTTCAGATCTGGATGGAGAAGGCGCGCACGTATGTGGAGCTGGGGCGGGAAGTCGCCCGGCTGACAGCGGCGGCCGAGCAGCTTGGCGAGCAGGCCGAGGCGCAGATGGCCAAGCTTGCGTTGCGCCGGCGGGCGCTGGAGCAGGTCGAGGGCGAGATCGAGGCAGCAAAGGCGCGCGGCACGTTCGTGCGGGTGGAGTTGGCGACGCTGCGCGGGCAGGAGCTGTATGCCGAGCTGGCCGACGCGGCTGAACTGCCTGCCGGGCACAGTCTGGAATGGTTGAAAACCGAACGCAAGGATTTGCATTTGAAGCTGCATCGGATTTCGCAAGGCCGGCAGCAGTTGGAGAACGAGCGGCAGCACGCCGCGGGCAGCAAAACGGCGCTGGAGAAAGAGATGAACAAGCTGCGTCAGGAGCAGGCCGGCCTTGCGCTGGACGAGGAGCTCAGCTATACGGCAAGCGGCGAAGCGCAGATGGCCGAGCTGCTGCGCGAGCTGAAAGGCCTGGAGGAGCGGCTGGCCCGCGAGAAAGCGGCGTGTGCCGCCGCGGAGAAGTTGGCCGGCGCGCAGGCGGCGCGGGTCAAGCTGCTCGGCGAGCAGTATGGGGAAGCGCACGGCGGCGAGCGGCCGCTTGTGTTTCTCGAAGCGTTGCACGCGGTCGAGGAAAAGCTGCAGGACGAGGAGCGTCAGGCGCGCGAGCAGGTGGCCGGGCTGCAGACGATGCTGGCCCAAGCGCAGGGCCAACTGGCAAAAATCGAGGAAGCGCTGCAGGAGCTGAGCCCTTACAAGCTGCTGCATGGCTTCGAAAGTTCATTGGTGGCTGCGGCGCAGCTTTCCGCGGAAGCGCAAAGCGATTTTCGCTATGACCGCTTGAACATCGTCAAGCGGGCGCTTGCCGCGCTAACGGCGGCGCGGGAGCGCGCCGAAGCCGAACAAGCCGTTGTGCGCAAAGCGAAGGCGGTGTTCATCGATTTTTGCCGCAAGCATGTTAAAGATGTGAAGCTGCGGGAGATGGCTGAACAGGGCATCGAGCAAAAAAACGGCTACGCCGACGTGGCCGCGTTCCAGATGACGATGAACAGCCGCATCGAGCGGGTCAACCAGGTCGCCGAGGAAACGATGCGCTCGCACAACCAGCAGTTGGAGCAATATCTTATTCACGTGCACAGCCATTTGAAGCTGATTGCCTCGGAGTTGAAAGACATTCCGAACAAAACGAAGGTGAAGGTCGAGGAGCAGTGGAAGGCGATTTATTCGTTCCACATTCCCGATTGGGAGGAAGCCGAAGCGAAGGAGCGGCTGCGCCAGCATCTGGAGTGGATTCTCGCCGAGCTGGAGAAAGGCCATTACCAGGGCGACAGCGGGCTGGAGGTCAAATCGACCGTACGCAAGGAGTTGGAGAAGTGGCTGGATACAAAGCAGTTGCTGCAAATCGTGCTGCAGGACAAGCCGATGCGCGTCGCTTGCCGCAAGGTGACGAACGAAAACAACGTTACGAAAGCGTCGTTCTCCTGGGAGCAGTCCAACAATTGGTCCGGCGGGGAAAAATGGAGCAAAAACATGACCTTGTTCCTTGGTCTGCTCAACTATGTCGCCGAGAAGCGCCAGCATATTCAAGCGAACATGAAAAGGCACCGCACGGTCATTCTCGACAATCCGTTCGGCAAGGCGTCGAGCGATCACGTGCTGAGCCCGGTGTTTTTTATCGCCGAGCAGCTTGGGTTTCAGATTATTGCGCTGACCGCGCACGCCGAGGGCAAGTTCCTCAAGGACTATTTTCCGGTTGTGTTCAGTTGCCGACTGCGCCCGGCGGCGGCGAGCGGCAAGCTGGTGATGAGCAAGGAGAAGGAAATCAATCAGGCGTATTTCCGCGATCATGCCCCGCTGTCCTTGCAGCGGCTGGAGGATGTCAAGCAGATCGAGTTGTTGTTTTAGCGGGTTAAAAGCGGCAGGAGCCGCAGCGCCTCGGTGTGGGCAAGTTTGTATAGTTGCCGGCTGTTGTCTTGCTGGTCTGGAGCGTGTTTGGCGGCGGCGGGCGGCGGGTTAACCGCACGTTGCTGCCGATGCCGGGTCCCATCCACAGGTTGAGAAGGGCTGCTATCGGCCCGGTTTTTTCCGACAAACGGCAAAAGATCGCTGCCGCCCGCAGCGCCAAGGAAGCGAAGCGGGGGCGCGATCTTTTTTTGCTTATCAGGCCTTACGGTTCCAGCACTTCCAGCACTTCGGGCAAAATCTCGCGTTCGGCGGCGATAATGCCGTTGATTTTGGCGATCATCTGGTCGACGGTCGGGTCGGTTTTGGCCGTATGGCGCTTGAGAATCATGCTGCGCAGCACGTTGGTGGCGTGCAGGACGTGGCGTTGGTATTTCTCGGTCAGCGGATTCAGCCGGGCGGCGTCGGCATAATGATGGCGGCTCATGTATTCGAAGCGGCTCGCCATGCACGCTTTATGTTCGAAGAGGGTGTGGATCGGCAAATACGAAATGATCTCGCCCGTCTCCTTGGCCAGCTCCATATCCGCCAAATACCGGTCGAACACCTCCATGCCGAACAGCCAGTCGAGAGGGTTCGAATACATGCGCAGCCGCTCCGATGTATTGCGCGAGTAGACGTAGTCCGTCAGCAGCTCGCGGACCAGCACCGGGTCGAAACGATAATGGCGATGTTCGCTTTGCCGTTCGCTCAGGAGGAAAATATCGCGCTGAAAATCGGCGGTAATGTGCGACTCGTCGTAGGCCTCCAGAAACTGCTCGAAGCTGATTTTGGCCGTGCCGAACTGGTTGGCTTCCGTTTTGCCGACGACATCGAACTGCCGGGTGTCCAGATCATAGCCGTAGATGAGCAGATCGTGGACGAAATGGAACCTTTGATACAAATACAAGGGAATGTAAAACTCGTCGACATAGGTGTAAAAATAGTACCCGTGATCGATGCAGGACACGATAAAATCAATCGGATCGGCACTCAGCATCCCCACCGTTTCGCGCCGCAGATGCTGGGCCAGCACGGCCGGAATCGGGTGAACCCAGACGAAGTATTCGTAAAAGTTTACATGAAAGCTGCCGCGGTCGCCCGTTGGGCAGTACAACTGGATGTAATTGCTTTGGAACCACGGCTCGTAGGCCGCGCGGTCCGAGATGATCGACTGCGGGAGCGTGTGGTGCAGCTTGCCTTTCAGAATCGCGGGGTACACGGGAAGGGCGCGAGCGGTCATAGCAAAATTCCTCCTTATCGGTTCGTGCTGCGCAAGCTGCGAAATGTTAGCTAACAGCTTTGCTTCTGATCATAATACGAAAACGGTTTCCGATAAAGGGAGAAAGTTGTATTTGGTTAAAAATGCGTAAGATTTCAGCGTCATATTACAGTTTGACCAGAACCAATCCGGTAAAAAGTAGCAGAATTGCTAACTTTTGTAGTCGAGTTAGCCTTTCTTTGAAAACCAGCACCGAACCGGCGACGACGACCAGTCCGTATGTCGAAAAGATCGGCGCTGCCAGCGTGGCCGGCCCGGTTTGCAGGGCGACCGAGTAGAGCTGCAGCCCGGCGTAGGAAAAGGCGCCGGACAGCAGTCCCCAGCGCAGTCCCGTGCGGGCTGCGCTGAGTTGGGCTCCAGCGCGGGCAGTGGCCGCCGACGCTGGAGCGGAAGGGCGGGCCGCGAACGTCGCTGCGGGTGGCGGAGCGGGCGCGCGGTCTGTGCCGGCTCCAGCCTCAGCGGGCTGCCCGTCCGTTAAGGCTGGCGGGGTCGTCGTGGCCGGAGCGTCGCCACGGCCGGCCGCCGTCACCGGCGAGCTTGCCGGTGTGATAACGCGGGCGATGGCGGCTGACGCCCGTTCGGCGGTGGCCGAAGCTTGTCCCGCGCCGCGGCGGCGCGGCAGCAGCGCTGCTGCGAACCAGACTACAGAGAGCGCGTAGCTGTAGAAGAGAATCGGCGTATTCGAGAGGCCCAGCTCTGCCGTTACCTTCAACCCGCCGTTGCGGAAAAAGAACAGCACGCTGCCCAGCGCGACGAGCCCGAACCATACCCGCTCGCGGATGCTGAGCGGTTCCTTCGGCCGGATCGCCACCAGCGCGGCTGACAGGACCAATAGCAGCGCGCCGGCCAGTTCCGGCGCGTTGAGCCCTTCGCCGTACAACACCATCGACATGACAATCACCAGCAAAATATTCAAATTCATCAGCGGCGAAGACAAGCTGGCCGGGCCGTAGTCCAGCGCCTTCATGAAAACGATATTGCCCAGCGCCGAACCTGCGCCAATCACCGCGCCCGCAACCCACAGCCGCCAATCGCCGAGCGCCGGCCGCAGCGAGCCTTCCAGCGCGCTGTTTACTGCAAAGCCGAGCGTGCCGGCCGCGTACAGCCCGAGCAGCAAATGCGGCGTCGATCCACGGCGCATCTGGCTGATTTTCATAAAAAAACCCGTCAGGCCGAATAAAATCGCGCTGCTGACGGCGTAAATGAACCACATCGTGAAACCGCTCCTTTTTTGGCGTGACTGCGTTGATCGATCTGTTGCCCGTTGGCCCGCAGGCATAACAGGGGGAATGGCCTGTGCATCGGAATGGACAGGGCCGAGTAGCCCCGTTTCCATGCAAGTGCAACATCATATAACAAGGGTACATGCGCATGGAGAGTTGACGGATGTCGGATGGCAAGTGCTGAGCGCTGGGAGTTATGCGGCGTCTGCTGCACAACACAACGGTTGTCAGACTCGCATTGCACGGAAGACTTGGGCAGGTACATCCCTGCCTGGAGGGGAGAGATTGCCCCGCAACCCTCCGCCTGTGGCCCATATCCCTGCAATCCCTACTTCCTGCATCCGTTACATCGGCAGATGCGTCTCGGACTCGCCGTTTTCCTGCTGTTGCTTCATTATAAATTGCCGGCCGTATTCGCCATGCGGATGGATATGGACGTGTTCGGTCTGGACCGTGGCGTGCTCGAGACCGTATTTGCTTTTCAGCATCTCCGTAATCGCCAAAATGATGCAAAACGGCTGCACCCGGTTATCCGTCAGCACGTGCGCCGACAGCGAATAGTGATCGGAGGAAATCGCCCACAGGTGCATTTCATGCACATCTTCGACGCCTTCAACCGCAGCGATATCGCGGCGAATCTGCTCCAGATCGAAACGCTCCGGCACTGATTCCATCAGCATCAGGAACGATTCGCGGACGATTTTGGCCCCGCCGGTAAAAATAATCCCCCCGATCACCATGCTGATCAGCGGATCGAACCACAGCTGTCCGGTCCAGTAAATCAGCCCTGCCGACACCATCACCCCGACCGAACTGAGCAGATCGCCGATAAAATGCCACAACGCGCTGCGCACATTCAAATTGTCTTCTTCCTTCACACTGCGGTGCAGCACAATCGTCAGCACCAGATTGACGAGAAACCCCAGCGTGGCGATGCCCAGCATCAACCCCAGCTCCATCCGCTCAGGATGAATCAACCGGCGAATCCCCTCGATAAAAATCCCGACCGCAATCACCGCCAGCGCCAGCCCATTCAGAAATGACGCGATAATCTCAAAACGCAAGAACCCGAACGTAAACCGCGCATTCGGCGGCCGCGTCGCCAAGTACAACGCCACCATGCTTAAGCCGAGCGCAATCACATCTGAAATCATATGCGCCGAGTCCGACAGCAGCGCCAGCGAATTGGACAGCAGCCCGCCAATAATCTCAACCCCGGTAAAAAACGCCGTCAAAAGAAGCGTCACCCACAGCGCCTTGCGCGATTGCTTTTGTTCCTTCACGTGATGCAAATGATGAAAATCGTACTCCGCCATCAGCTTCGCCCTCTTTATTTAGAATAATTCTAATAAAGGTATTATACTCGTTGCCGTGGCAGATGACAATGAGCAAACGCACAGCGGAAAGGCAAATAGGGTGCGCAAAACGCTTTCATTTTTGTTACACAAATGAAATATTCCTGTTATGGTTCCATAATGTTCAGGAGGTATTATAATAACCAAGACCCCCTTTTTAATATAAAAACTTTGAACCCGGCCCCGTTGGCTGGGTTCCTTTTTTTGTTGTAGCGGAAATAATCCTTGTGGGGACGGGGCGTGGGTACATATGAAAAAGGGCGCTAAAGGGTGTTTGAAATGATTTTGAAATCATTTTGAAATCATTTCGTTTTTGAGATGATTTTTTTGACTACTCTAAAAGGTCTTGAAGAGCATTTGCTGCGTTCTGCTGAATGTTAGGCCAAGGTGAGAATAGATGTCCAGGGTGATCTGCACGGATGAATGTAGAAAGGGAGAAGCTTGTTGCCTGCTCCTCCCTGATTCATTACTTTTTGTTATTGTCGGAACTCGAATCGTTTCCGTATTTCTCATTTAAATCTTGAGCCGTTTTGATAACGTCAAACTTGTTTTCCAGTGTTTTGCTGATGGCATCCCTTACAGCATCTTTCATTTGATCCCATTTATCAGTCATAGCGTTGACTCCCCTCAGTATTTATTAAAAAGCTTTTGAGCGATTTTCAATCCACTTACACATCCTGCGGTGATTCCGGCAAGATAACCGATCGCTGTTCCCGGTCCGGGGCAAATAGCTGTCCCTAAAGCCGCGCCAACCCCACCTCCAACAAGGGCGCTGCTGCCTGTTGTAGCAGTTTTTCCAACATTTTTAAATACGTTGTCACTCATGGTTGTTCACCTCCTTTCCCAATTGAAGTAAAGCTGGTAATCAATTCATTTTCTCCACATAAGAAGCTGAAAGCAGGATGGCATTCGTATGCCCGCCGCTGACGTTTTCGAACGAATAGACGACAGTAGGAACGCCGATAATGGTTGCACTATCTCCTTCAAGTAGATCGCCTGTGCTGTTCATATACACGGCAGTAACGGAATCTCCGTCTTGTGTCAGGATGTGAATATAAGCAATCGTGCCGAGGTCAGTGTTCTGTTCTTCTACACTAATGACTTGCCCAGTGAACTGCACCATCTTGTCGTAGTAGGGCTGAAGGTTTTTGGCTAGATGTTTTGTTGTGATTGAAGTATCGACCTTTGATTTTGCGGATTGAATCTCAGCAGCGGTTTTTGCAGGGAATAACGTGTAATTGTCTACAATGTATTTGTACGTCACCTTGTCCATTTTTCCGCCATCGGTAAAGTTCGGGATGAAGGTTTTTAGACGGTCTGCAACTTTCGATTTTGCTTTTTGTTCGTCAGCGGCTTTTTTCTCAGCTTCCTGCTTGGCCTGATTCTCAGCATCTTTTTTAGCTTTATCTGCTTTGTCATCTGCGTTTGTATCTTCTTTTTTCGTTGGCGTTGTGGTTTCGCTTGCTTGCGTGGATGTAGAGACAGTTGAGGTGTCGCTGCCACCGCTAACGATCATGGATACCACAATGATGAATGAAATGACGGCCCAAGGAATGCCAAAAATTTTGCTTGCTGTGCCGATCTGTTTCCACCTGACGAAAATCATAATGAAGGGTACGAAAATCCAGCCCAAAACCTTAAAAAAACCCATAGTCATCCTCCCAATTTTGCTGTGGCATTGTGTGCGAAGTTAGTCGCCTGTTTTATTGAGTAGTTCATGCTTGATTACTTCTGTAAGGTACTGCTTGATATCTTCGGGGGTAAGTATGGTAAAATGCTGGCTCTTATGGTGATGGCAACTTAATCCGCCTCCTTTGGCCTCGTTAGGAGCAATTAACTCTACAGTGGTGACTTCCAAGGCAGAGGCAATTTTGTCGAGTATTTTGACGGTCGGGTTCTTCTCGCCGCGCTCCAGCTGTCCAATATACGATGTATTCACTCCAGCGCTCAGAGCTAGCTGTTCCTGACTAAGCCCTTTTCTTAAGCGATGAAGCCTTAAATTTTCCCCGATTGATTCTATACTTGTCATAATCTTTCACCCCCAATAAAACGATAGACGTTCTGCCAAATTGTCTCAATAGAATATAGTCGGGATATCAGTGGATATAGTCATGAATTGATACGGAGCGTACATGTTCACCGCTTAAAACCGTTAACTATTGGTAACTTTTGATTACGGACAGGGATAGCTGCGCTTGCGGCTTATGGTCGGGTTAATGGAATAGGGGATGTGCTGGCGGTGAAATATGATTTGCGGATTGTAGAAAGTTCGAGAGGTTGAGGTGGCTTTTATGGAAGAATAACAGAATGTCCTCGGGCGAAGGCAGCCGGCAGCGGACAGCCACTCGGGTGGTTATGCATGCAGACCAAGGATGCGCTGGAGCGCTTAATGGCAGATTGGAAAAATTTTCGGGGATGTATGAGAGCGAAGTTTAGGGAGCCGATTGATGTTGTTTCTTGCGTGCGTGATTACGTGATTCTTTGTGTTGAGAAACGGGCGTACGAAATGTTCCTTCTGTAAATGCTGTAGTTCTGGTGCTAACAGGTCATATACGTTTTTCGGGCCTCTGATCATGTAGGAGAGTCTGTGTGGGTGTAGAGATGGCTCTTGCCAGTCTCAGCATAGCTGTAGTTTGGCGGGTTTTTCCTACGCCGATGCCTTTGATTTTGGTGAGTTCCTGTTCGGTTACGTCCATTAGCTCAGAGAGAACTGTATTTCGTCAAGCAAAATTACCCCAAAAAATCGTGCATTTTTACCCCTCATCGTCAGGGGTAATTTTCTCAGCGCTCCTTCATCAGTGCGTGCTTCATTCGGTAGCTTTCTCCCTCGAAAACAAG
>Ga0206102_1000051_pt1 | contig 70260 bp, 57 predicted proteins | sample 1B1Ametagenome_FD_148645 | JGI IMG/M metagenome (GOLD analysis project Ga0206102, IMG submission 148645) | Enriched microbial communities from leaf-cutter ant dump, University of Wisconsin, Madison, United States - 1B1A | ecosystem: Environmental > Terrestrial > Nest > Insects nest > Nest dump... | reverse complement strand
GCTTGCGGCGCGCAAACCGGTGCTTAATTGTTCCTGCGGATAACGGGTGAAGCGGACGTTGTGAGGGATACGGGTTTGGGGGTTGGTGGGTTGCGGGTTGCGGGTTGCGGGTTGCGGGTTGCGGGTCTGCCGTCCGCAGTCTACCGTGTGCGGTCTGTGCTCTGTGGTCTGTCACCCGCTCTGTCGTCTGTGCTCTGACGCTACCACCTGTGGTCTACGTCTTCTGCGCCCGGCCGTCTGCGATCTACCGTGTGCGATCCGCAACTTGTGCTCTGTAGTCTGCTACCTGCGGTCCACTCGCTATACCGTCTGTGCTCTGCACTCTATCGTCTGCAATCTGCCGTCTCCTGTGCTCTGAGGTCTGCCGCCTGCACTCTGCGCTCCGCTGTCTGCGCCCGGCCGTCTGCGGTCGGAGTTACCCGCCTTTTCCGCGGGATCGCGGCTGTTATCAGTTTACATGTCCTCTGGGAATGGACTTTTGATGAAATTTGTCTTTTAAATAGTGGACACGACCCCCTTCACCGTTTCGGCTGCTTGTGCTTCGAGAGATAACTAGATATGGATATCAAGAGGTTTTCGTTACTATATATGGAAAAAGGGCACGGCACCGAGCCGGGAGTTGTGAGGGTTGCCCGTGTCCTCTTTTGAAAAGACAAAATCCCGATATTTGTCCAACCCCAGGAGACATTTTCAAGCTATTTTCAAAATTGCAGCGTTGTGATCACTATTTTCACCGCTGGCAGCTTGAGCTGGCCGCCCCTCTGGGTAGTTGTCTAGCCACTTCTTTGGGCAGTTTTGCCTAGCTGCTTCTTTTTTGGTCGGCTTGGCGTTTACGTATCGCCCGGAAGGCTTGGCTGTGCAGGTCCGAGGTTGATCGCTGCTGCGTGGCAGGCATCTGGCTCCCGGGATAACGGTGCGGAAAAAGGTGCCCACCTCCTGCTGCAAAGTGGCTGTCAAGCCACCATCGGAAGTGGCGCGCAGCGGGAACGGAAGGCTGCTTGCGCCCGGCCGTTCAACAAAAAAGTGGCTTTACCCACGGGCAAGGCCACTGAACAACTGCTAATTTGTGAAAAATCATAGGATCTTAGGGGGATCAAAATGTCTCCCCGAACGCGAAACGAGCTTTAGAAGGATTCTGGTAGGCCGTTTCATAAATTCGTTCTGCTTCGCAACCTTGCAAGAAGCTTACAACGGGGTTTTTCATCAATGAATCGGACTTTTGAATCGATCCGCTAGAGGCTCGTTTTTTTCTGCATATGGGGTTCTGCCTAGCAAAGAGGGCTTTTCAGCGGCTCCTCGCGGGCAGCAGTCACGTTTTCTTTTGGTGATGCGTGTTTTCCTGTCAATTACTCACTCCGCAAAAGGGTGCTATGGAACCGCTACACGCTCAGGCGCTCGACCAGACGGTGCGATTCCAGCACCAGATCGGCCCGCACGCTGCAGCGCTCCGGCTGGCCGAGACAGCCCAACACATGCTCGACGATGCCGGCAAAGCCGCGGCGTTGGAGCACGGTGTCCCAGCTGCCGAAGGTGCGGATGCGCGGCGCGCTGTCTTTTTCATAAAAAATAGCCGACTCCAGATTCGTAACTTCCACGGCCCGGCCGCTGCCGTGCAGCTCCAGCTTCTCCAGGTCGACGCCGGACAGCCGCACCATGCTGAAACTGCCGTTGGCCGCGCCCATCGCGACGCTGCCCGAAGCATGCAGCAGCCGGCCCGCTTCGTCCGCACGCACGTCGGCCGCGCGCAGCTCGCAAGGTGTTTCGCTCAGCCACTGCAGCAGGTCGAGCATGTGGATCAGATCGTCGTACAACGTCATTGCGGCGCTGGTGGTCTGCTGCTTGACACGATGTTTGGCGACGGCGCACCAGTCGAAGCCCCCGGCCTCCTGCAGCCAGTCGCGCGCTTCCCCATAAAGTGGAGCGAACCTGCGATTGAAGCCAACCGCCAGCAGCCGCCCCTTGCGTTCGGCCAGCGCGGCCAGTTCGACCGACTCGCGCCATTCATGGGACAACGGCTTGTCGACGTATACATCGACGCCGGCCTCCAGACAGCGGCTTGCCAGTTCAAAATGCGTCGGCGTCGGGCTGTGCAGGAACACGGCGTCCACGCCTTGGGCCAACAATTCCTCCAACCGGGTCGTCCCCATCGGGATGCGGTATTTGGCTTTCATTCGTTCTACGGTCGAAGCCGACTTGCTCATCAAGCCGACGATATCGACCTTTTCCTCGGCCGCGAGCAGCGGCAGGTATACTTTTTGCGCGATATCTCCCAGCCCGATCAGGCCGATTCGTATGCGTTCCATGCGGTTGCCGCCCCTTTCATTGTTGTGCGCGCAGCTGTCTTTTGACCCTCAGCTTTGGCGAATCTCGCAGCTTCCAAACTGTCGCCGCCGTATGATAAAATAAGGGCTGTTCCATGAATCTATCCAATCAAGCGGGGTCAGAAAAAGCTTTATGAAAACCAAAACATACGGTCTGTTGTTCAGCTCGCTGTTGTTTGCGATTTTTCTTGTATTGACGTTTATTTTTAAGTCGGTGCCCTTTTTGTATGTCACCAGTGTGTGTCCGCTGCTGATCGTGCCGTTTTTGCCTGATATCCGCTCTGCGCAATACATTCGTATGAACCGCTCCGACGCGTCGGTGCGCATCATCAGCGTGCAGGGCCGGGAACCCGGACCGTCCGATCTGTTCGTCATTGGGCTCGCGCCGGGCTACATCCGGTGGGAATGCGAGTATTTGTATTTTGATGTGCGGGATGCCGTGCCTTACGCCGCGCTGCCGCAGCGCGAGCTGGCCGCTTCGCTGGCGGTGCTGCCGTTCGATTTGAAACCGCATCGGCGCAACAAGTATATGGTTGGCATTTCGCTGGCCAATCTGAAAACGCGTACGGCACAGTTGGCGGTTACGACGCAGGAGATCAACCGTCTGGTCGTGCGCACAAGCGATGTTATGGAGCTGACGGGCCACCGGCGTTCGCAGCCCGCTGCAGCCGGTCGCAGCCTGCGCGTTTGAGAGGCAAGAGTGGTGGGGCGCAGGCTCATGGCGTATGTGAGACGAAACGACGTTGCACGCGATCATGGTGTAAACGCAAAACCCGCTGTATGCAGCTTGCCGGATGAGCTTGCCGGCTTATGAGCGGCAATGGCAGCCGCGCAACAAATGCAAGGAAAGTCACCGTCCGTGGGCAAACCCGCAGGCGGTGACTTTTTTGTCCCTTATGGCAGTTCAAGCACATAAGCGGCCAAGGTGCGCACCATCACGCCCGTGCCGCCCTTCGGTTCGATGCCTTTGGCGCTCCACAGCCAGGCGGTGCCGCCGGTGTCCAGATGAATCCACGGCACGTCGTCGGCAAACGCGCCGATGAACAAACCTCCGGTAATCGCGCCGGCCCAGCGGTCGCTGGAGGTGGAGTTGCGGATGTCGGCGACTTCGCTTTTGAGCATATCGTGATATTCGGGATAGTTCGGCAGCTGCCATACTTTCTCGCCGGCACGGGCCGCGGCGTCCAGCAGCGGGCGCAGGAAGCCGTCGTTGTTCGTAACTGCGCCTGTCGCCACATCGGCAAAGCAGACCAGCACGGCTCCGGTCAGCGTCGCCACGTCGATCAGCCGCGTCGCTCCCAGCTCGCGCGCATAGGCGACGCCTTCGGCCAACACGATGCGGCCTTCGGCGTCGGTGTTCAGCACCTCGACGGTGCGGCCGCCGTACAACGTCACGACGTCGCCGGGACGGTAAGCCGTACCGGAGTTCATGTTCTCGGCGGACGGGATGACGACCGTCAGATTGATGCGCGGCTGCAGCTCCCCAACGATCTGCAGCAGGCCAAGCAAGGTCGCCGCGCCGCCCATGTCGCTGATCATCTCTTCCATGCCTGCGGCTTTTTTGAGCGAGACGCCGCCGGTGTCGAAGGTGATGCCCTTGCCGACGAGCCCAAGCACGTCGGCGCTGCCCGGATCGCCCTCGTAGCGCAGGGCGATCATCCGCGGCGGGTTGGCGCTGCCCCCGCCGACCGCGAGCAGCCCGCCCATGCCGCGGGCCGCGAGCTCGCGCTCGTCCAGCACTTCGCAGGCGAAGCCGAAGCGCTGGGCGAGCCGCACGGCTTCCTCGGCGAGGGAAGCCGGCACGAGTTTGTTGCCCGGCAGGTTCGTCAGATCCCGGGCATAGTTGGTTCCCGCCGCGACCGCCTGCGCGCGGCGGATCGCCGCCGCCAGCCCCGCGGCCAGCGGCGCGGCGGCTGCTACGGCTGCGTCGCCAGGCGCAGCAGCCGCGGCCCGAGCGGCGCCGGCCTCCGGCAGCGCCGCCGAAGCGCCCGCCCCCGGGGCGGCGGGCAGGCCCCCGCTGACCGCCGTGCGGGTCAGCAGCCAGGCTTCGCGGAGCTCGGCCCGCTCCGCGCCGCTGCGCCGGTACGCCGCCCTGCGGTACGTACCGAGCAGCAACCCCTCCGTCAGCGCGCCCGCCGCTGACGCTTCATCGACGCCGGCCGGCAGCAGCACGGCCAGGCGCGCAAGCCGCAGCGCCAGCGCCTGGCGCGCGGCAAACACCGCGGCTGCGCGTTGCGCGTCGCGCGTGGCGGCGGGGCCAAGCCCAACCGCCAGCACGTACGCGCAGGGCAGCAGCCCGTGCGTCGGCAGCGCCTCCACCTGTCCCGAGGCGCCTGTAAAAAGACCCTTCTCACGCAATCGCAGAAGGGTCGAATCGAGCGGCGGCTGCTCCAGCCAGCCGCCATCCTGCCGCAGCTCGGCTTCCGTCAGCAACACCACGACCGCCTCCATGCCGGCGTCAAGCTGCGCCAGCGAAGTAAACGGCCGAACCGCAATCGAAGTCGTTTCCTGATCCCACATAAGCAACGCTCCTTATCGATGAAATAGAGGTTTTTCAAAAAGTCGAATTGGGACCGCCAGGCCAAACAAGCCAAGCAGCCCATTCGACATCAAATCCGGCGTTCACCTGCGATTTTCAGCGCTCATGCCGGTGATGCCTGCACGCTATTCAGGGTCCCCACCTTGTTGGCGCTGAAACCGCAGTACCTCGACCGCAGTAAATTTAAGGTTTAGGTAATATGCCCACCTGCACAGGATGCAGATTAACGATGCCCATCCAACCTTCCATCGCGAAGGGTCAAGGTACTAGCTTTGGAAACACTCACTTTCGAACATGCCCTAATAGTAGGAAGCCGCAGCCTGAATCACCTGCTGCATCGGCAGATGGTACGGGCATTTGGACTCGCAAAGCGGCTTCACCTTGCACGGCTCGTAATCGGCGCAAGCTAAGATGCGGTCCTTCTGCTTCTGATAAAATCCATCGCCCTTCGGCAGCAAACCGAGGGTATCGCGGATTTTGCTGGAAATCATCACGTCGGGAATGGAAATTTCCAGCGGACACGAGCAGTAATTGCAGCGCCGGCAATGATGCTCGCTCAAATCGCTGGCCATCCGCTCCAGCTCGCCCCGCTCGGCGTCGTCGATCCCACGCTCCATTGCCGCGATATTTTCCTTGACCTCGGCCACGCTGACCATGCCGGAAATCGTCACATGCACATCCTGGCTGAACGGATAGCGGATGGCCCGGTCCACCGGTTGAATGAACCCGCCGGACAGCGGCTTCATCGCCACCTTCATCAAATTCCGCTCCGTAGCTGCCGGAATCAGCTCGTCCAACGCAAACCGCTGCGCCAGATTCAAATGGAACAGCACCTGTTTGAATTCGCCTTTGGAGATCCATTTGGCGAGCAGCTCCGGCCGGTGGCCGGTAATGCCGATAAACCGCACCTTGCCGGCGCGCTGCGCTTCGAGTGCGGCCAAATACGCGCCGTCCTCGCCCATAATCGTCGCAAATTCTTGCGGATAGTTCACGTAGTGAATTTGTAAAATATCCACATAATCCGTTTTCAGCCGCTGCAAGCTGCGGTCGATTTCCTCTTTTGCCGAAGCGTAGTCGCGCTTGTTCGTTTTGGTAGCCAACATGTATTCGCTGCGCCGGCGGGCGATGCTTTGACCGATAATTTCCTCGCTGTTGCGGTATGCCGCAGCGGTATCTATATAGTTAATGCCGTTATCCAATGCGTAATTGAGCGCTTCCCGGGCCTGTTCGAACGGTACGCCGGGCAGATTCATCGCCCCGAAGCCAAGCGAGGAAACCTGATAGCCGGATTCCCCAAAAGTCGTGTATCTCATCCCACTTACTCCTCCCCTTCCAACCCCATTGCAAACATCGATAAAACGAATACAAACTCAAGCACATATGACTGTATTGTAATACAGTTACTGCGGATTTACCACGGTTCCCCCGCACCGTGCGCAACGCCAGACGCGCGGCGCCAACCGCATGGCGGCCGTCTTATTCACGGCATTGCCCAAGCCGACCAGTCATCGTGTAAAAAAACAACGAACCGCCCGCCAGACAAGCGAGTCGGACCGCCCTGCTTCACCAACAGCCAAGCCACCCCTTTCCCCAATATACCGTCAAAATAATCCGCGCCTTCTGCACGTCCACGACGTTATCGTGATTCATATCGAGCGAGAGAAGCACAGCTCGGTCAGCACGATTTTGCCCTCTGTACATGCCCCGCCAGCGTTTTTCAACTTTGCCTGCGTTTCCCACACCTTTTCCAGCCCCGCACGAAAACATGATCATTGGGGGTAGTGGGAGAACAGTTTTTATGACGGGGTCTAACCCCAAAAAATCCCGCGTTCTCCCAGCTGCCGCCATCGTAAAACACCTTAAAGAAAAAAGGTTCCCCAGCAAACACTGGATAACCTGATAATACGAAAAAGTCCCGGCTTCGCCGTTCAGGCCCAAACCGGGATTCTTATCAGAATCAACTTCACACCATTGCTTACACGCCCGCCCCTTCTGTATAGGCGGCCAGATGGTCCAGCGTCGAAGCCAAGCCGATATCGTGATCTTCCTTGCGGATGCCTGCCGGGACATGCTCGCAAATGATCGTCACCTGCGTCCCGCCCGGAACGGCCTGCAGCGCCCAGGTCATCAGCATCTCTCCGGCAAAAGCAGGATCGTCCGACTGAAATTCGACGGCCTGCAACAGCTTCCGTCCGCTACTTGCCAATTGGACCGCCACTGCGCATTTTCTCCAGACAATCCGCGATAATTGTGCGCTGTCCATGTGTTTCTGTTCCATCAAAATATAAAAAATTACATACAATACATTATTTAATAAAGAAAGGAATGATAGATATGCCAACCTTCGATAGTGTCCAGGTTACTGGCAATGCAACCGTTCAAGGGGATATGCAAGTCAACGGCAATGAATCCATCGGAATGAATTTGCAGGTTGCCGGCAGTGAAACGATACTGGGCCATTTGCAGGTCAACAACAGCCTGGCAGTCATGAGCAACCTCGCCGTGGGCAATACGATCAGCTCCGGCAGCAGCATGACAGCCTTATTCCGCTTGATATCTACGGCTGCGGCCAGCTTGCCTGTCGGCACGCCCAGCCTGCAGCAGCTGCGCTACTACGCCAGCGGCTCTTCCTTCCAGCCCGGGCTTGTGCTCAAAGGCACCGACGGCAACGACTACGTGCTGTTCGTCGACGCCTCCAGTGGAACGCCCCATCTGGGCATTCAACGGATGTAAGCAAGCGCCCGGCTCACCGCTTCCAAATATCCGCAGCGATGGCGTTTGTCCGGCTCCAGAAAAGCCCCCTCCGCCCATTCGTTCCAGGCGTTAATGAACAGAAATTCACTTTCGTACAGGGAAACGCCTCGCTCCAGTTGACAACGCAAGTACCGTTCGAACTTGGCGGGAGAAGCGCCGATACAGCTTTGCCCTCTCGTTCCAAGCCTCGGCGTGTTGTCCCAGTCGACAAATGCGCCCGGAAAAATCGGTTCCCTGCCCCGACGATGGTGACGATGGAGAATATGGTGCCAAATATGGTCGTAGTCAAAAACGAGATGCTCACTGTCCCTCGGCCCAACGCGGCTCCATAAGCTACCAAGACCACCGTGGGCAAACGTATAATGCGGCTCAAATTCAACGCTGGCGTCAAACTCCGGCTGCCGGGAGATCGGAAACCCGCCGAGGGTCTGCACCAAATACAGACCCTCAAGTCCGTTCTCCCGGGCCAGCCGTCTCCAGACCCGCAGCATCGCTGCACAGTTGGGAATACTCTCTGGCCGGTAAATCAGAAATAGGGGTTTACGGTCCAAGCGAATGTAACGAGAATCGCGAAAAGCGGGCAGCAATTCATAAAAATGCTGTGCCCAATCGCGTTCCTGACCGTATTCCTGCGGCATCAGCACATGGCGGTCGCCCCCGTCCCATCTGCGCGTCCACGGCTCGTTGGCCCAGCACAAGCAGAAGGGAAAATCCGGCTCCCCCAGCCGCAGCACCTCCTGAAACGGCTTCTCCAGCAATCTTTTCCCCTTGAACCAGTAATGATAATAACAAAACCCGTGTATCCCATACGCTTTGGCCAGCTCGGCTTGCCGACTTCTCGCTTCCGGCCTGCTCAAATCGTAATAGTCGTCATTCAGCGGTTCCTTCGGCTGGGCATGGCCCGGGTAGAGCGGAACCGCTTTATTCATGTTCGTCCATTCGGTAAAGCCCTTGCCCCACCACCGGTCGTTTTCGGGAATCGCATGAAATTGCGGCAACAAATATGCAATCAGCTTCAAGTTCTCACTCCTCCTTATGCGACCTTATTGTGTGACGGACTAAGCTTGGGCCACGGCAAGCAGCAGCTCCATAACCCGGTGAAAAAAAGAATTGTCGTACTTGCTGCGCCACAGCGCCCGGCTCGCCAGCCGCCTTCGTAGTTCGGGATCGGCATGACAGCGGCACGCCGTCTCGGCCAGTTCGGCCAGATTGGCATACTCCAGCAAATCGTCGCCTGGAGCGAACCAGCGCTTCAACTGCGGGTCTGCGCTTGCCAGTTGAACAGCACCGCAAGCGGCCGCTTCGAACATTCGCCGGTACGAAGCATTCGGCCCATGGATGACGATATCCGCACCATGGTAATATTCTTTCAGTTCCTGCTCGGAACCGACGATCCGCACGGACGGGAACGCCTCCCAACCGTTCCCCCAAGCGGCAACGTTCCTGCCGTCGAGCAATTGCGCTAGAATGGACGCTTCCGCACCGGCAAGCAGACAGGCCTCGTCCAACACAAGCCAATCGCACCGGCAATCGGCATCGGCGTTGCGAGGCCGGAACAGCTCCGTATCGGCCGCATAAGGCAGTGGCACAATTCGCTGGCGGGAGTAGAACGGCACGCCCGGACACCGAACCCCAGGGGGAGTAAATTGAAAATCGAACATTTCCAGCGTCTGCCGCTGCGCGGCTGTTGCGGCGGCTGCGCCTTCGGGCAGCCATACTGCCTTTTTCGCCGAGCTTGCCTGCAGGCTGCGGTTCTCCTCCTCGGTCAATGCGTCCGGGCAGCCCAGAACAAGCAGCATGTCCGGGCTCCAGCGAGACAGCATGTGCGGATAACCGGCATGGGCCTTCACCGGCACCACCTCCTTCACCAGCATGCGGAGCTGTTCGGCCACAAGCTGCTCCGCACGCTGGAGCGCCTCCTCCAGCGGAGCGACCAAAAGCACCCTCCAGTGCTGAAAGTCCGCGACCGGACGGAGAACCGGAAGGCTGAACTGCTCATTGCATTCGAGATGCAGGCTGCTTGGCGGCGGTGTCTTATTTGCGAAGGGCGGGATATGGATAGCGGCATTCAACCCGCTGTTCAGTTGGCGGGGCCGAGCTGATCGCTGCGGTCGATCGGTTCTCCGCGTTGTGCGAATCGTTTTAAGCGAATATGCGCCGCTGCGCTTTGTCGGGTCTGTCATCTGACACCTGCCCTCTCTATGAAAATCCGCCGAGCTTCGAGTTATTTATATGAACAAACCAAGGTTTCCTACAGGGCGGCTAACCCGCTCTGCTGAAAATAGGCCCATCCGCCGCCATGCTCGATAACGTCCGAGATCGACAAAAGGCTGCTTCACCGCGAGTCGCTTTCCCCCGCCAGAAGCAGCCAATCTGTCCCCCATGTCTAATTTGCAACCTCATGCAAGCCCGCTATCGCGTTGTGTTCGTCATCCCTTCCAACCAGCTTGCCGGCCAGCCGAAAGCTCGTGCGCCGCTGCCGCCAGTTGAACCGCTTGACGAACGGTTAGCCGGACTGCTGCCCCGATCCTGCCCGGAATCGCCGCTGCGGCCGTTGCCGCCATTGTCTTTTTTGTCGTTCTTATCACTTTTGCCGTTATCGCGGTCGGCCGTTCCGTTGCCGTTATCCTGCGCACCGCCCTTGCCGCCAGCTCCGGCTTTCGGCGAAGGCGTCGGCGCCGGTTTCAGCGTCGCTGTTTCAGGCTTGCCCGGCTTGGGCGTCGGTTTGAGCGAAGGCGAAGGCGTTTTGCCATTTTTACCGTTGGAGCCGCCGGGGCCGTTGCGGTTATCGCCGCTGTTTTTGCCGCTGTTTTTGCCATTGTTGTTGTCTTTGCCGTCTTTGCCGTTCGGGTTGTTGTTGTCGCCCGATTTGCCGTTTTTACCGCTTTGACCATTTTTATCGGCTTGACCGTTTTTATCATTTTTATCGCTTTTGCCATTTTTACCGCGCTGCTCGTCTGAACCTTTGGGGTCATCCTTGGCGTTGTTGTCGTTGCGGTCAAAGATGCCGTTGCGATCATTGCGGTCGTTGCGGTCGTTGCGATCATTGTGATCGTTGCGGCCATCCCTGATGTTTTTGTCGTCCGCGTTCGTCCCGGTTTTGCCGTCTCGCCCGTCGGTTTTTCCATTTTTCGGCGTCGCGCCCGGCGAAGGGGACGGCCCGTTCGTCGTTTTGGCGCCTTTGCCGCTGTTCTCCTTGGCGTCCGCCTTATCCGCGCCGCCGTTTTTCCGGGCCTGCTGCAGCCGGTCGCTCAACTTGCCGGACTTTTCATCGTCGAGCAATTGCTTGAGGCTGTTTTTGTTGATCGGCTGGTCCGGCTTGATCAAGCTGCCGATGCCGCCGTTTTCCTTGGCCAGCTCATGCACGGACACTGACTTGATATCGTCAAGCGACACATCGACGCCGCTGTTGACCGCGCTCAAGTAGATCGCGTATTTGCCGGCCGATACGCCGCTGGCCTTGGCCTCCTGGCGCACCTCCTGCGGCGCGGCAAACGCCGTCACCTCGTAGTTGCTCGCCTCGGCAGGGTGGACCTCTTCGATATGTTTGGCCACCTGCTCCTTCAACTTCGCCGCCAGCGCTTCGTCGTCAACGGCACTGCGCTTGGCCACCAGCGTGCTGCTGATAATAATGTCGCCTTCGCCTTTGGCCAGCGGCCCCTGCTCGGCTTTATCCAGAATCGCCGCCGTGACATCCTGCACGTTTTTCCCTTTATACTCCATCGCCTGGATCAACTCGGCGCCGTCTGTATTCAGCCCTTGCAAATCCTGCACGATTTCTTCATTATCGATGCCGATTTCCACGCTCGGGTTGATATCGATCGACACGTAAGCCACCACCTGGCCGCTGGCCGGACCGCTCGTCAGCGCCGTGATCAGCACAAAACACAACACGACCGCGGCGACCAAACCGGAAGCAACCGCCAACTGCGGCGACCGCAAGCGAGCCTTGCCCGGCACGGTATACAAAATCTCCTCGCCAACCTCGCAGTTGCGCGTGTCTCTGGGCAGCTTGTCGAAGCGGCCTTCGGGGCTCATCACCACGATATAGCTGTCGGTCAGCTCCATCACAACTCCTTTGTTCATGCGCGCTTCGCCCTCCTTTCCTCGAAATTAATCCTCACGGATATGTAAATAGTCCCGCAAATAAGGATACGGCCCGTTATAAATGAGCGCTACGGCAATCAGATACTTCCGGTTGCGCTCCAGCGTCTTGCGCGATACCTGCACCCGCTCCAACAGCTCCTTGATCGGCAATTGGCGCTTGGTCAGCAAAGCACGCATCAACTCGGCGTCTTCCGACAACGTCCGGCCGATCTGGAACAGCAACTGACGGGAATCGTCATGCTTCGGCGACACTTCGGTCAGCTCGGAGAAGCTGATGCCAAACTCCTGCAGACAACGGCTGAAATCGATGATTTCGCTGCGCCGCTCCTCCATGCCCACCTGCTTTTCGTACGCCTCGATCGCCTGATGCACCTCGACGGGATTGATAAAGTTGCTTTCCTCGTCCTCCTGGTCAAACGCGCTGTAGGGAACCTGGCCCTGGAAGCGCTGCTCCTTGCGCACGTAGTCGATCAAGCGGCGGCGCATGACCGTTTCGGCGAAGCCGAGGAACGACCGTCCGGCCTCCGGCGAAAACTGGTTCAACGCCTCATTAAAAGCGGTGAGCGCAATGCTGAATTCATCGTCGCGCGCCGGGTCGATATATCGTTTGCAAAAACGGCTCGTCACCTTGGCCACGTAAGGCTGGTAATCAGCGATCAACTGATTGCGCAGCCGCAAGTCGCCCTGCTGGATGGACAAAACCTGCTCCTCCAGCGGCGGGGAGGCGTCGGACCTTTCGGACGGCCGTTTGCCGAAAAACTTTTTGAAAAGTACCAGCAGCACGGTTCCACCTCACAATATAATAGTTTCGTGAACCCGTTGGCGGATTCGGGGGTACGTCAATGGTCCTATGACTGGAAAACCAAAAAAAGTTGCAAACGTCCTCCGTGCAACTGCTCTCAAATAGAAGGCCACCCGCCTCCTGGAAGAGAACGAGTGGCCGATCTTGGCGGTATCAGGCTTTTTTGGACGCTTTCTTGTGCTTCAACTTGCTGCGCCGGGTGCTTAGCGTTTGCAGCCGCTTCATCAGCTGCTCTTCCCACTCCGCATCGCTTAGCGATCTGGCTACAGACAGCAAATCAAGCGCCATGTCGATTTGATTGCGCACAATATCCAGCGGCTCCTCGCCTTCGTGATTCACGCAATTTTCATAGAGCAAATGGTCTTTGCCGTCGACGTATTCGACAAAATCAACCTCAAACGCCCCGTCCCCATGCGCATATTCGGCCAGAATCTCGTATTCGCTTTCTACAAGATAATGCACTTCAATGCGGTGGCATACCGGGCAAAATAAAATAGGCACGTTATGAATTTGCGTGCGTATATGCTTCAGGGTGCCTTTCGTTCCGATCATGCTAGCTCCACAGCAAAAACTCATGGAACATCCCTCCTGACGTTTACCCGGTTTATCGAATGATATTCGGCAAATGCTAGGGAAATTCCTTTTTTCAAAGGGAAGAAGATTTTAACAACCGACGCATAATTTACAGCACTTGGGCAAATGCTGAAACAGTCACGCTATTCGAAAAAGGAGGAACGCCCTTGAAATCGCTGCCCGCGGCCGGATACGAAGTGCCCGATCGTTACGAAAAAGACCATCTCCATCTGATGGTCAAGGACGCTCATTCGCTTTACGTTTATTGGGAGGTCAGCAACCGCCGGCGCTGGCTGGTCTCCCAGCATTTTGAATGCGACTACGGCGTTATGCCCAAGGTGCTGCGCATATACGATGTGACCGGCACTTACTTTAACGGCAGCAACGCCCATTCGTGGTGGGATATCGCCACAACACCCGAAGCTGGCAACTGGTACATACACGGTTTATCCGCCGACCGGACTTACGTCGCCGATCTGGGCACGTATACGCTCGAACAGGAGTTTATTCCGCTGCTGCGCTCCAATTGCGCCGCAACGCCGAAGGACACCGAGGCGGCCTGGGGCGAGCCGCTGCTGGGCGTCGTGCCCGAGGTTGCGGACGGACGGGTCCACGGACGGATTGCGCCGCATTTTTTTGAAAATTTCCAAGCTTATTCTCCATGCGCGAGGTGAGGACTGTCTATGATGAATCGAATTAAAGCGAAGCCGGAACTTAAAGGCTATCTGGCGCTCGTGCTCCATGCCCACCTCCCGTATATTCGCCACCACGACCGTGACGATTACATGGAGGAACGCTGGTTCTATGAAGCGATGACCGAAACGTATTTGCCGCTGCTGGAGGTCATGGAACGGCTCGTCGCCGACAAAGTTGGCTTCCGCCTGACGTTCTCGATGACGCCAACGCTGCTGTCGCTGCTGGGCGACCCGCTGATGCAAAACCGCTACCGCACCTATTTGACCAAACTGATCGGGCTGGCTGACAAAGAAGAAAAGCGTCTGGCCAAAAATGCCGCCTTGCTGCCGCTGGCCGTGATGTACGCGAAGCGTTTCCGCCAGCTGCAAGCCTTGTTCGAAAGCTGCGACGGCCATGTGGTCAGCCGGTTCAAGGCGCTGCAGGACGCCGGTCTGATCGAGATTGTCACGTCGGCCGCGACGCATGGCTTCCTGCCGCTGATGAAAAACGAGGAAGCGATCCAGGCGCAAATCGCCACGGCCGTGCGCGACTACGAGCGCCATTTCGGCCGCAAGCCGCGCGGCATCTGGCTGCCGGAATGCGGCTTTACGCCGGGGATTGACCGCATCCTCAAGCAGCACGGGATCGACTACTTTTTCTCCGATTCGACCGCCGTCTCTTATGCCACGCCGCAGCCGAACCGCGAGCTGTACGCGCCGCTTATGTCGCCTTACGGTGTCAGCGCCTTCCCGCGCGATCCCGAGTCGGCCAGCCAGGTGTGGAGCGCCACCGACGGCTATCCGGGGGACTTCAACTACCGCGAATATTACCGCGACATCGGCTGGGACCTCGGCTGGAACGACATCGAGGAATGGGAATACATTCGGCCTTATGTGCTGCCGACGTTCGAGCGGGTCAATACCGGGATCAAATATTACCGGATTACCGGCAAAGGCAACCACCGCGAGCCGTACAACCCCGACTGGGCCCTGGAGCGCGCCGCCGAGCACGCCGGCAATTTCATGTACAACCGTCAGACGCAGGCCGAGCATTGGCACCGCTGGCTCGACCGCAAGCCGATCATCGTCTCGCCTTACGACGCCGAGCTGTTCGGCCATTGGTGGTACGAGGGTCCAATCTGGATCGAAATGCTATGCCGCAAAATATTCCATGATCAGCACACGCTGAAAATGATCACGCCAAGCGAATACCTCCAGGAGTATCCGGTGGCCGATGTCGGCAAGCTCAACGAATCGAGCTGGGGCCGCAATCATTCCGCCGAGGTATGGCTGCAAGGCAATAACGACTGGATTTACCGCCATCTGCATCAGGCCGAGGAGCGCATGATTCGCCTGGCCGAACGCCATGAGCATTTGACCGATGCCGCAGCCAGGGCCCATGAGGCCGGACTGCTCAAACGGGCGTTGAATCAGGCAGCGCGCGAGCTGATGCTGGCGCAAAGCAGCGACTGGGCGTTCATCATGGACTCCCAGACCGTCGTCGATTACGCGGTGCGGCGCACGAAGGACCATCTCGGCTGCTTCCACCATCTGTGCGATCAGATCGAGCGCGGGGACATCGATGAGCGCATCGTCGCCGGCCTGGAAGACAAGGACAACCTGTTCCCCGGCATCGACTATCGCGATTACATACCGGTCAACCGGCTGTCGCCGATTCCGATCATCCCGGACCGCCGCCAATGGGAAGCGCTGCTCGCGGAAACGCAACACCGCCCGAACATTTTCATGCTCGCCTGGGAATATCCGCCCAAACACGTCGGCGGCTTGTCGCGCGCCGTTCACGAATTGTCCGAAGCGCTGGCCGCCAAAGGCGAAATCGTCCACGTGATCACGACCTCGCATTTCGGCGCGCCGTATTTTGAGCACATGAACGGGGTGTATGTTCACCGCCTGCCGATCGACTGCTCGGGCGATACGCATTTCTTCAACTGGACGTTCGAAATGAATCTGGCGATGATCGACCATCTCGTGCGCTGGAAGGAAAGCGGTGGACGCATCGACCTGCTGCACGCCCACGACTGGATGGTCATGCATACCGCCCGCGAAATCAAACTCAGCTACGGCATTCCGCTGGTGGCGACGATCCACGCGACCGAATGGGGCCGCAACCAGGGCAAGCTGTACAACGATCTGCAGCGGAAAATCCACCATCTTGAATGGCGGCTGACGTATGAAGCCGACCGCGTGTTGGTGTGCAGCCAATATATGAAGGATCAGGTGCAGCATATTTTCAGCCTGCCGTCCGACAAGGTGCTTGTGTATCCAAACGGCATCCACGTGCCGCAAACGCCGGCGGCTGCCGGGCCACGGCCGGAGTTTTTGCAGGAAAGCGATCGCGTGATTTTCTACATCGGCCGGCTCGTGTTCGAGAAGGGCGTGCAGGTGCTGATTGAAGCGATGCCGCGCATCTTGGCCGAAGTGCCGGGCGCCAGGCTGGTCATCGCCGGCTCCGGGCCGATGGAGCAGGAGCTGCGCGAGCGGGCCGCGCATTTGGGCGACCGCGTCTGGTTCACCGGCTTTGTCGACGACGCTTACCGCGCCAGATTGTACGCCGCCGCCGAAGTTTGCGTCATTCCGAGCCTGTACGAGCCGTTTGGCATCGTCGCACTGGAGGCGATGGCCAGCCGCAAGCCGCTGGTGTTGTCCGATACCGGAGGACTGGCGGAAATTATCCGCCACGGCGTCGACGGTTACAAGGCGCTGCCGGGCCATGTGGAATCGCTCGCCTGGCACGTGACCGAAATGTTGCTGAACCCAGACGCCGGGGCTGCCATGGCCGAAACCGCCTACCAGACGCTGCTCCAGCATTACCAATGGAACCGAATCGCCACGAACATGCAAGACGAATACCACAAGCTGGCCTATGTCCAGCCCGAGTGGGTCGCAAGCAAATAACGGCAAGGAGGAAACCTGAATATGAAGGCTGTCATTATGGCCGGAGGCAAAGGGACGAGACTTCGTCCCTTGACTTGTCAGCTACCCAAGCCTATGGTGCCGCTTATCGGCCGGCCGTGCATGGAATATATCGTCGAACTGCTGAAAGAACACGGCATCCGCGACATCGCCGTCACGATGCAGTATATGCCCGAAGTGATCCGCAATCATTTCGGCGACGGCCGCGACCATGGGGTCAATATGGTTTATTTTGAGGAAAAAGTGCCGCTCGGCACGGCGGGCAGCGTCAAAAACGCCCAATCGTTCCTCGACGACACGTTTATCGTCATCAGCGGCGACGCTTTGACCGATTTCGATCTCGGCGCGGCGCTCGCTTTTCACCGCCAAAAACGCGCACAAGCGACGCTTGTGCTGACCCGCGTCAGCCACCCGCTCGAATACGGGGTCGTCATGACCGACGAGGCCGGACGCATCGTCCGCTTTCTGGAGAAACCCAGCTGGGGCGAGGTGTTCAGCGATACGGTCAACACCGGCATCTACATTCTGGAGCCCGAGACGCTGCAGCGCGTGCCCGAAGCTCAGGAGTTCGATTTCAGCCAGCAGTTGTTCCCCGAGCTGCTGGAGCAGCCGGACGCGCTGTTCGGCTACGTCAGCTCCGGCTACTGGTCGGACATCGGCAATCTCCAGCAATACCGGCAGACGCAATTCGATATGCTTGACGGCAAGGTCAAGGTGCGCATTCACGGCACCGAGCTGCAGCCCGGCGTCTATGTCGGCGAGCAGGTTGAAGCCGCTCCGGGCGTCCAGCTGATCGGGCCGGCCTACATCGGCGACCACAGCCGGCTGGAAGACGGCGTCGTGATCGGCGAATATTCGATCATCGGCAGGCATAATCGGCTGGCCAAGGGCAGCGTCGTCTCGCGCAGCGTTGTCTGGGACCACAACCATATCGCCGAGGGCAACGAGCTGGCCGGGTCTACGCTGACCAGCCGCATCATCAGCAAGGAGTCCTCGTATTTCGGCGACGGCTCGGTCGTCGGCAACCGCGTCATCATCGGCTCGGGCAGCCGCATCCAGCCGAACGTCAAAATATGGCCGAACAAGCATATCCGTGAAAATACACGGCTTCATACTTCTTTCATTTGGGGAGACCATTCCGCCAAAAGCTTGTATAAAACGCACGGCGTCAGCGGCATGCCCAACGTCGAGCTGACGCCCGAGCTCGCCTCGCGGTTCGCCACGGCCTACGGCGCTACGCTCGCTGCCGGCAAAACGCTGACGGTCAGCTGCGCCCCGCATGAATTTGCCCGGCTGATGAAGCGGACTGTCACCGCCGGGCTGCAGTCGGTCGGCGTGCACGTCATCGATCTCGGCGACGCGATCGCCCCGGCCGCGGCCTTCGCCATCCGCCATCTCGGCGCAGCCGGCGGCGTGCACGTCGGCTGGTCGGGACGCGAGCGCGAACCGGCCTGCCTCGAATGCCTCGACGCCCAAGGACTGCCGATCGCCAAATCGGCCGAACGCAAGGTCGAGAACAGCTTCTGGCAGGAGGACTACGGCCGGGCTCCGCTCGATCGGATCGGCAGCTACCGTCAGGAAAGCGGCTGGACGGCCGGCTACGTGACGGCGCTGGCCAAGGAAGCCGCCGGCGAGCGCAGCGGCGACGGCGCGGGCGGCAAGCCGCTGCGCGTCGTCGTCGAAGCGAGTCCTTGGCTGCAGCAGTTTACGGTGCCGTTCTTCGAGCTGCTGGGCGTCGAAGCGATTCACGTCACCGCCGCCAGCCTGCAGGAGCCGCTTTCGGCGTTCGTGCCGCTGTCCGGCGCACAGCTCGGCCTGTCGCTCAAGGACGACGGGCGCGGCATGCGCCTGATCAACGAGCGGGGCGCGGCGGTGGACGACGATTTGCAGACGGTGTTCCTGTATTTGTCGTACCTGCACAGCCGTCCCGGGGCGACGATCGGCGCTCCGGTCAGCGCGCCGCACCTGCTGGAAAGCCTGGCCGAAGGGCTGGGCGCGCGGATCGTGCGCACCAAGGAGCTGGCCCGCTCCGTGCTGGAGGCGACCGCGGAAGCGAACCTGCACCCGCTGTTTGACGCCCTGTTCGCTTCGGGGCTGGTGCTGCTCCACCTGGAACGCACGGGTCTGGCGTTCTCCGAGCTGCTGGCGCTGCTGCCGTCGTTCCACCTGCACCGCGAGCGCATCGACTGCCCGTGGGACTTCAAAGGCCAGGTGATGCGCGGCATGATGGAACGCACGAAAGACGAACACGTCGAACTGCTGGACGGGATCAAAATTTTCCACGACGACGGTTGGGTGCTGCTCCTGCCGGACGCCGACGATCCGGCCTTCCAGGTCGTGGCCCAATCGGTCAGCCCGGAAACGGCGCAGGCGCTTGTCCGCCCCTACCGCGAACAGATTCTAAATACGCTGCACTAAGCATACACATAGATCGAAAAATCCCTTTCCGCCCGGTTTCTTTCGGCCGCGGATTTTTCGATTCCTATTCATGAAGGGGAGAACGGCATGCACATCCTTCCGATCGGGTCCAGACAGATCGCCTTCGTGCAGTACGACGACCAGGCTTCGCGGATGATCGTCCAGTATCATACCGGTTTAACGACATCCTATCACGATATCCTGCCGGCGGATTACGCCAAAATCGTCGACTCCACCAATCGCTACGATTCACTCCTTAGATTGACGGAAGCGCGGCTTTCGGAAAGCCGGATGCTGTAGCCTCCGCTTACATAAGGACCCAACGTCTCCACTTGTCAAGTGGAGATTTTTCGTTTCGGCGGGGCTATGCTGCAATGATGCTCACAACCACGCCATTTCCAGGAAAAGGTGAATGTTCATGCACGCCGCCTCCGTCCCTCCCCATGAGCGCGATGCGCTTGTCCTGCTGGCTCAAAACCCGTGCACGCTGTTTGTATACTGGCGCTTGACCCCGCTGCGGGAAGCGCTGCTGCTGGAGCATTTCGGCGCTCCGTGGCGCTCTTTGCAGCCCATGTTGCGGTTTTACGACATTACCGGGCTGGTCGGCTTTGACGGCAGTCAAGCCGTGAGCCTGCGCGACGTGGCGCTGCCGGACGGCGGCTTTGCGCCGGGACGCCGCTATGCGGTCGATCTGGGCGTCATTGCCGCGGAGCAGCGATTTGTCGCGCTCCTGCGCGCCGCGCCGGTGCAGATGCCCGTCCCGGAAGACGGCAGCGGCATGGCGGGGGGAACGGGGGATTTGGGGGACGGCGACATGGCCCGCGGTGCTTGGGGAGATGGCGATTGCGGCAATACGGCCCACGGCGCCTGGAGGGACGGCAATTGCGACAACATGGCCCGCGGCGCCTGGAGGAATGGCGGCGCCGAAAAGGACGCGCAAACGGCGGATAAAGGGCGTTTTACGCTGATTCTGCCCGAAGAATACAAGCAATTTTCGGCCTATTCCGTGTATGCTCCCCGGCTGCCGGAAGAAGGTCACGGAGGCGATACGTAAATGAGCTCGACCGTTTGCGGCAGCATCGCATTCGTGCTGCATGCCCATCTTCCCTATGTGGGGCAAGCCGGCGACTCCCCGACGCTGGAGGAGCGCTGGCTGTACGAAGCCGTCACCGACACCTACCTGCCGCTGATCGACATGTGCGACCGGCTGCTGGCCGACGGGGTCCGCTTCCGCCTGACGCTGTCGGTGTCGCCGACGCTGCTGGCGATGCTGGACGATCCGAAGCTGATCGGCCGCACGCGCCGCCATCTGGCGGCGCTGCACCGGCTGGCGCAGTCGGAGACGCTGCGCCTGTGGGGCGACACCGCGTTTGCGGCGACGGCGCAGATGTACGAGAGCCGCTTCCGCCGGCTCACCCAGCTGTATGATCGCCTGGACGGCGATCTGATCGGCAAGCTGCGCGAGCTACGGGGCCGCGGCTGCCTGGAGCTGATCGCATGCGCGGCGACGCATGCGTTCTTGCCGCTGGCCGGCAGCGCAGCGGCGATTCGGGCGCAGTTTGGCGCAGCGGTGGCGGAGTTCCGCCGCCACTTCGGCAATGCGCCCGCGGGGGTGTGGCTGCCGGAGTGCGGCTACACGCCGGCTGTAGAACCGCAGCTGGCCGCGCTCGGGCTGCGGTATTTTATCGCCGCCGCCCATGCGTTGCCGGCGGCGGCGGCTCTGGGACGCCCCGCGCTGACGCGCGGCGGGGCGTGCGCCTTTCTCCGCGACCCGGCGTCCGCGGAGCAGGTGTGGAGCGCCCGGACCGGGTATCCGGGCGCGGCGGAATATCGCGATTATTACCGCGATATCGGGTTTGACCTCGGCCGCGGGGGCGGGGCCGAGTGGGACTACATCAAGCCCTATCTGCTGCCGGACGGCGAGCGCCTGGCTACGGGCTTGAAATACTACCGCGTCACCGGGGCCGACGCGGCGGAGAAGGCGCCCTACTGCCCCGAAGCCGCGACGCGCAAAGCCCGGGAGCATGCCGGGCATTTTGTCGCCGCGCGGCGCGAGCAGGTGCGCCAGATGGCGGCGCTCGCCGCGGCTAACGCCCCGGGCGGCTCGGTGCGCACGGCTCCCTGCCACCCGGCGGCCCCGCCCGTCATCGTCTGCCCATACGATGCCGAGCTGTTCGGCCATTGGTGGTTCGAGGGACCCGATTGGCTGGAGGCCGTGCTGCGCGAACTCGATCAGCCTATCGCGCAAGATGACGTAGTCCTGCAAACAACTACTCTTGGTGAATATATACAGCTCTACCCGCCTGCGCCGGATCAGATCATGGACCTGCCTCCTTCCAGTTGGGGCAGGGGCGGCTTCGCCGAAGTATGGCTGCAGCCGACCACGGCCTGGGTGTATCCGCTGCTGCATGCCGCTGAGGAGCGGCTCGCGCTGGCCGCAGCGGCGCATCCCGATCCGCAGCGGCTGCCCGAGCTGACGCGGCGGCTGCTCAACCAGGCCGGACGCGAGCTGCTGCTCGCGCAAAGCAGCGACTGGACATTCATGCTCGATGCCAGTTCCTTCACCCGCTACGCCGCGGATCGGATCAACCGGCACCTTGAGCACTGTCATACGCTGCTCGACTTTGCGGCCGGCTCGCCTGCCCGCGGTCAATCGCGGTCTGCGGCCGCCACTAACACACAGCCGGAACCAGCTGTGTCCACCGGCGAATCCGCAGCCCGCCCAAGCCCGCTCGATGCCGCCCGCTACGTGCAGCGGCTCGAACAGTCGGCCCCGCTGCTGCCGCTATTCAGCTACACGCTGTTCCAACCTGCCGCAGTGCCTGCGGGAACGTTGGCAACGAATCAAACGCTGCCGTATGCATCGAGCTCAACGACCATATCTGCACAACAGCTGCTAGAGCCAGCCAATCTGCCAACTTACGACCCTGCAGCATTTTTGAAGCTGCTTGACGCAACGCACCGTTCAACCAGACATCAGCACATAGCCCAGACGATCGCCGACTGCTCTGCTCTACCCGATGCAGGCACTGACAGCGTTCAACTTAGCGTGGAACACCACAGCTTGGCTCCAGCGGATACCAGCAACCCAGCTCCATACGATACAGATACTGGCGATGCTCGCCATACGACCAAGCACCATAGCTTGGCTCCAGTGAATACCGACAGCTCAGCTCCACACGATACAGATACCGGCAGCAATCGCCATATGGCCGAACACCATAGCTCGGCTCCAGCGAATGCCAACAGCTCAGCTCCATCCGATGCTAATACCAGCAGCTCTCGCCATACAACCAAGCACCATAGCTCGACTCCGGCAGATACCGGCAACTTTGCATCACCCGGCGACGCAAGCGCGTTTCAGCCACACCAGTCGCTGCGCATCCTGATGCTGGCATGGGAGTACCCACCGCGCGTGATTGGCGGGCTGGCCCGCGCCGTCTGCGATTTATCGCAGCAGCTTGCCGCCGCCGGACATGAAGTGCATGTCGTCACCTGCCGTTCCACCGATACACCTGCGTATGAGCTGGCCTCCGGCGTTCACGTCCACCGCGCGGAAGTGCTGCAATCGGTGCAAGCGGTCACTTTTCTCGACTGGGTACTGCAAATGAATCTGGCTTTCGCCGACACGATTGCCGAGCTGGCCGCCCGTGGTCTGACGTGGGACGTCCTTCACGCGCATGATTGGCTGGTATTTTACGCCGCCCGCGAGAGCAAGCTGCGGCTGAATCTGCCGCTTGTTGCCACAATCCACGCCACCGAGTCAGGCCGCAATCAAGGCCGGCTCACGGGTGAACTACAGCGGCGCATCCATACGCTCGAAGCGCGGCTGACCGCCGAAGCGAGCCGCGTTATCGCTTGCAGCAGCGCGATGCAGGAGGAAATTGCCCGCTTGTTCGACGTCCCTGCGGCCAAAATCACGCGTATCCCAAACGGCGTCACCTTGCCTAATCCGCCCGCTCGACATGCCTCCAATGGTGCGGGCGCATCCAGGCCGTTCAACGCACCCGATCCATTGGTTGCAGCCGGCACGCTCAGTACAGCCGACCCGATCAGTGCTGCTGACCCGCTCGACATACCTGACACACCCGGCTCAGCCCGCACGCATAGCGCATCCGACTCAATCGGCGCTCACAGCCCGCTCAACGCTGCCGAATCACTCGACGTTGCCAGACCAATCGATGCATCCAGCACACCCAACAGCGCTGCCGCATCCAACCCGCTCGGCGTACCTGACACACCCAGCTCAGTCAGCACGCGCAGCACATCCGACCCATCCAGCGCTCACGGCCCGCTCAACGCATCCGACCCGGCCAGCGCACCCGCTCCGCTCGCCGCAGCCAACGCGAATGCCGCACACCCCGACGCGCCCAGTCCGCAACTGGCCGAGCTGCTTACCGCAGCCGCCACAGCCGGCGACCGGCTGCTCATCTTCCTCGGCCGGCTTGTGCACGAAAAAGGCGTGCACGTGCTGCTGCAGGCGCTGCGCCTCGTGCTCAAGCGCCATCCGCGCGCCCGCCTGCTGATCGCCGGCACCGGTCCGGCGCTCGACGAGTTGCGCGCTCAAGCCGCACCGCTCGGCAGCCGCACCGCCTTCATCGGCTTTGCCGACGAAGCCGACAAGCGCGCTCTGCTCGCGGCCGCCGAGCTGTGCGTCTTCCCGAGCCTCTACGAGCCGTTTGGCATCGTCGCGCTGGAGGCGATGGCCAGCGGCACACCGCTGATCGTCTCGGATGTCGGCGGCCTCGCGGAAATCGTCGAGCACGGCGTCACCGGCTGCAAGACGCCACCCGGCGATACGTCCGCATTAGCGCTTGCCATCGCCGAACTGCTGGACGAACCCGAGCGCGGACGCCAGATGGCGCAAGCAGCCCAGCAGACGGTGCAAGAGCGCTTCAACTGGGCGACGATCGGCGACTCCACCGTGGAGCTGTACAAGGAAGCGGCGGCCAAGCCGCTCTAACCCAATCGGCGCCAGGGCAACAGGAATATTCTTTTTCTCCGTGGGCATGGTAAGAAAAACCCTAATATCAGCACTTCAAGGATAAGCAACCGCGCTTAACCGCAGGTTTTCCCGCAATCCGCAACACTTTTAGCTCGCAAACGCTTTGCTAAACGCCATCTTTCTGATATGGTAAGAAAAACCCTGACTCCAAGGGTGAACAGCCTCATCCCGGCAGTCATTGTTCACGCCAATCCGAAATGCTTTCGCTCACAAACGTTTTGCTACATTCAACTTTTCCGCTGTGATCAAAAAGACAGCATTTTTCATCACAATCACGGCGAGTAAACGTTACCATAGAGATATTTTCAGAATATTTTCAAAGAAGCATTGATTCCTTGGCAAGAATTAGGTAACCTATTGGCAAAGCCTTCTGTGCATCAGGTGCAACAAACCGTGTACACAAGCGCGTAGAGACTAAAGACGATAACGTCGACAAAGAGTGGGGAAGTGATCGATTGCCTAGACATCTGGTCATCGGAAACGGAAAATTTCTTATTAATCTGGATCGGCATTCCTATATGCGCGATCTGTATTACCCCTACGTGGGCCAACTCAACCATATCGGCGGCTACCAGTGCCGTGTGGGCATTTGGGTAGACGGCGCCTTCGCTTGGCTGAACGCCCCCGAATGGCAATTTAATCTGGCTTACGTCGAGGATTCCCTCGTCACCGAAGTGACGGCGACACACCCGGAATTGGGCATTACCCTGCTCATTAACGACGGCGTGCATCAGCGCGAGGACATCTACCTCAAGCGAATCCGCATTTCCAATCACCGCAACACGGTTCGTGAAGTCCGCATGTTTTTCAACCAGGATTTGTTGATCAATGAATCCGAGGTTGGCGACACGGCGGCTTATTATCCGGCGACCAACACCGTTTTCCATTACAAAAAAGACAAGTACTTCATGTTCAACGGCAGCACCGGAACTGAAGGCATTTTTCAATACTCCACCGGGGTCAAAAGGTTCTACAACGCCGAGGGCACCTGGCGCGACGCCGAAGACGGCCATCTGATGGGCAACGCCATCGCTCAGGGCTCCGTCGACAGCACGATCAGCTTCCGCCTGTTCGTTCCGCCGGACGCCAATCAGACGCTGTTCTACTGGATGACTGCCGGCAAAACGCTCGAGGAAGTCAAAAAGCTCGACACCTATGTCAAAGACAGCCACCCGGGCAAGCTGCTCGACCGCGTGACCGTCTACTGGCAGCGCTGGGCCAACAAAGACGCCGAGCGCGACTACGGCGATTTGCCGCCGGAGGTCGTTCGCCTCTACAAGCAAAGCCTGCTGATCGTGCGCACGCAAACCGACGTCAACGGCGCGATCATCGCCGCCAACGACTCGGATATCATGCAGAGCAACCGCGACCATTACAGCTACATGTGGCCGCGCGACGGCGCGCTGATCGCTTATGCCATGTCGATGGCCGGCTATCAGGGCATGGTGATGCCGTTCTTCAACTTTTGCGCCAATGTGCTTTCGCCGGAAGGTTATCTGCATCATAAATACAACCCGGACGGCACGGTCGGCTCCAGCTGGCATCCGTACATTCACGCCGGCCGCATGCAGCTGCCGATTCAGGAAGACGAAACCGCGCTTGTGCTGTTTGCGCTCTGGCAGGACTTCCAGAAGCACGGCAGCCTCGAATTTGCGCAATCGTTGTACCGCAACCTGATCCGCCGCGCCGCCCGCTTCATGTCGACGTATATCGACCAGGAACTGAACCTGCCGAAGCCCAGCTACGATCTGTGGGAAGAGCGCTACGGCATTTATACGTTTACCGCTTCCGCTGTGTACGGCGGTCTGATCGCCGCAGCCAACTTCAGCAACCTGTTCGGCGACGAAGAGCGCAGCAACCGCTACAAACATACGGCGGAAAAAATCAAAAACGGCATGCTTCAGCACCTCTGGGACGAGAAAGAAGGCCGTTTCGTTCGCGGCCTGTACCTTGAGGACGGCGAATGGGTCAAGGATATGACGCTGGAAAGTTCAGTGTACGGCATTTTCGAATTTGGCGTGCTGCCGGCCGACGACGAGCGCGTCGCCTCGACGATGCGCGCCAACAAAGCCGGGTTGACGATCAAAACCGACATCGGCGGTTCGGCTCGCTACCATCACGATTACTACTTCCAACGTTCGACCGATATCGAGAAAGTACCGGGCAACCCATGGATCATCTGTACGCTCTGGATCGCCGAGTGGGAGATCGAATCCGCCAAGTCGCTGGAAGATCTCGAGACGCCGCGCCGCACGCTGGAATGGGTCGCCAAACACGCCATGGAAAGCGGCATCCTGCCGGAGCAGCTCGACCCGTTCACCGGCGATCCGGTGTCGGTAGCCCCGCTCACCTGGTCCCACGCGACCTACGTGTTGTCTGTCGTCAAATACGTCAACAAATACAATCAACTGCTTAAGCAAGGGTAACGTTCAAGCACTCAGGCACAACGCAAGCCGCCACATCCGGTTTCAAAAGGCCCGTCGAGAACAACTACGCTTCACGGCGCATGCCAAAGAGAAAAGCTCCCATCCCGCCACCTGCGGAATCGGAGCTTTTTCTCTTGTTTATCCCGCCGCAGCGGAACCGGCCGGCAATCCATCCCCCGGCGCGGTTATTTGCCGGCCGCCCCGGTGTACGCCTCGTACCGCTCGGCGCTCCAAAGCGCCGCAAGCTCCTCCGGCGCCGTCAGCTCCAGCGTAAACAACCAGCCCTGCGAATACGGGCGCTCGTGCAGCCAAAACGCCTCGCCCCGCTCCAGCGCCGTATTGATCGAGCTGACGCGGCCGGACAGCGGCGTGCGCAGCTCGTATTCCTTGTCCGCCGTCTCGATGTAGCCGACATAGCTGCCGGCAGCCAGCGTCTCGCCCGGCACCGGGAGCTCGACGAAAATCGCCAGACCCCGCTCGGCCGAAGCCATCTCGGTCAAGCCAATGACGGCGTGCCCGTCCTCGTGCCGTACCCATATGTGCGCGGGCGTATACAAGTATGCTGCGGGAACTTCCATAACCGCTTGTCCTCCTTACGTTCGTGGGCAGCCCGGCCTATCCAAGGGCCCGCCAAGCGGATTCCTGTGGGTTTCAGGCTTCATCCATCAGCTCGCCGGGATGCGCGGGCGCTGCTGACGGGAGATCCGGCGGGCAGCCCCGCCCGAATAATAAAAGCTCCTCCCCCCGCAAAAGCTGCGGAGCCGGGAGGAGCTTGTTTGCTGTCGGAGATTAGCTGACAACCAGGTTTTTGTCGCCCGGTTTCCAGTTCATGGGGCACAAACCGCCGGATTGCAGAGCTTGCAGCACGCGGAGCGTCTCGTCTACGCTGCGGCCTACGTCGTTGTGGTTCACAACTTGGTATTTCAGCTCGCCGTGCGGGTCGATGATGAACAAACCACGCAACGCGATGCCTTCTTCTTCAATCAGAACGCCGTAGTCGCGGGATACGGATTTCGTAATGTCCGCGCCCAGAGGGAAGTTCAGCTGGCCCAGGCCGTTCGCTTCAACTGGCGTGTTAATCCATGCTTTATGTGTATGTACGCTGTCGATCGATACGCCGAGAATTTCGGTGTCAAGATCTTTGAACTGACCTGCTGCCAGGCTCAGCGCCGTAATTTCCGTTGGGCACACGAAAGTGAAGTCCAGCGGGTAGAAGAACAGCACCAGCCATTTGCCTTTGTAATTGGACAAGGACGTATTGCCAAAGCCCGAACCGTCGCCCAAAGCCGTTTCCAGCGTAAAATCTGGAGCTTGTTTGCCAACCAAACGATCTGCCATGAGTAGAATTCCTCCTCGAATCTGTTTTCTTCGTTTAAAATGGTAACATTCGCCTAATAGAAAGTCAATAATTAGATCAAATATTAACTAATAATTATTATTAAATTATAAAAAGCCCCCGGCAGTCCGAAACACCGCTGCACAGGCGGAAAAAGCTGGGTTCTTCCGCCCCGGATGCAGCTCGTGCCGTGAACCGGAGGCTCGCTTATCTAGCTGTAGGCTGCTGCCGCAAATCGCTTACTTGCGGATCGCGCCGACGATCAGATCGCCCATCGCTGTTGTGCCGATCGCTTTGCTCTTGTCAACGGCGATGTCGCCTGTGCGGTGGCCCGCGTCAAGCACTTCTTTCACCGCGTTTTCGATCGCTTGCGCCGCGTCGTGATAGCCAAACGTCAAACGGAACATCAGCGCCACGGACAGAATCGTGGCGATCGGGTTGGCGATGCCTTGGCCGGCGATATCCGGCGCAGAGCCGTGCACCGGCTCGTAGAGGCCAAAGCTGCCTTCGCCCAGCGACGCCGACGACAACATGCCGATCGAACCCGTCAGCATCGCCGCTTCGTCGCTCAAGATGTCGCCAAACATGTTTTCAGTCACGATCACGTCAAAGCTGGCCGGGCGGCGCAGCAGTTGCATCGCACAGTTGTCGACGAGCACGTGCTCCAGTTCGACATCCGGGTAGTCGGCGGCTACGCGCACGACCGTTTCGCGCCACAGGCGGGACGTTTCCAGCACGTTCGCTTTATCGACCGACGCCAGCTTTTTGCGGCGGGTGCGGGCGATTTCGAATGCCTGGCGGGCGATGCGCTCCACTTCGTTGACGTTGTACACGCAAGTGTCGACCGCTTCTTCGCCGTTTGCGCCTTCGCGGCGGAACTTCTCGCCGAAGTAGATGCCGCCCGTCAGCTCGCGCACAACGATCAGGTCCGTGCCTTCCAGCACTTCCGGTTTCAGCGTCGACGCTTCCTTCAAGCAGTCAAAAATCACCGCAGGGCGAATGTTCGAGAACAGGCCCAGCGCTTTGCGGATGCCAAGCAAACCCGTTTCGGGACGCAGCTCCTTCGGATTGTTGTCCCATTTCGGACCACCTACAGCGCCAAGCAGCACCGCGTCGGCAGACTTGCAAATTTGCAGCGTATCTTCAGGCAGCGGGGCGCCTTTCTCGTCGATCGCGATGCCGCCGAACAGCGCGTGCTCGGTTTCAAAACGGTAGCCGAACAGCTCTTCCGTACGTTTTAATACTTTTTCCGCTTCCGCTACGACTTCTGGACCGATTCCGTCGCCGGCGATCACGGCAATTTTTTTCACTTCAGCCATTGGTTTCGTTCACTCCCTGTTTAAATGTACTATTTTTAGTTGTAACATATTTCACGGCTTGTTTCAAAGATATAAAATCTATTAATTTAATAGGTTTTGCCTATCGAAAAATAAACGGTCCGGTCGGCCCTTGCAACAAAAACAGACCAGCCTTGGCCCCCAAGACTGATCTGCTTCCACGTGCTAGACGTTTTGCAAAAATTGCTGCATCGCCTTGTTCAGCTTTTGCATTCCGAGTACCGTGCTCGCTTCGTCGGTATGCGTGTAATTCAAGCGCATCGTGTTGTGCTGCGGATTCTCGGCAAAAAACGTCGCTCCCGGCACGAACGCCACGCCTTCCTTGACCGCTTGCTTGAGCAGTTCATCGGCGCGAATCGACTCCGGCAGCTCGACCCAAAAGAACATGCCGCCCTTCGGCTCGATCCAGCTGACACCCGACCATGCCTGCTCTTCCAGCAGCTTGGCCATATGCTTCATGCGTTGCCCGTAATGGTGGCGGATCAGCGCGATATGCGCGTCGAGATCAAAATGCTCCAGCAAATGATACAACGTCATCTGGTCGATCGTGCTCGAATGCAGGTCGGCCGACTGCTTGAAGCGCGCCATATGGCGGATCATCGTCGAATCGCCGATCACCCAGCCGGCACGAAACGCTGGCGCAACCGTTTTCGAAAACGTGCTCGTATACACAACATTGCCGCCTTCGGCAGCCCCCGCCAGCGAAAACAGCGTCGGATACGTTTCATTTTCGTCGAACTGGATTTCGCCGTACGGGTCATCCTCCAGGATCAACACATCGGCGGCGCGGCATAGCTCCACGACGCCTTGGCGGCGCTCCAGGCTCCACGCCCGGCCAGCCGGATTCGAGAACGTCGGAATGACGTAAATCAGCTTTGGCTTGTGCTCGGCGATTTGGGCGGCCAGATCGTCCAGCAGCATACCGTCGTTGTCGCTGTCCACCGAGCGGATGATCGCACCTCGGGCCTGAAATACCTGAATCGCAGCCAGATAGGTCGGACGCTCAACGAGAATGACGTCGCCTTCGTCGATATAGACGCGGGTTAAGAGATCGATCGCCTGCTGCGAGCCGGTCGTCAGCAGCATGTGTTCGGGTGTGACGTGCATGTTTTTGGCGGCCATACGCTTGCACAGGCTTTCCCGCAGCGGTTTGTAGCCTTCGGTCAAGCCGTATTGCATCGCCGATTTGCCCTGCGCGATCACGCGCTTGAAGGCTTCACCCACCGCGTCGAGCGGGAAAAATTCCTCGGCCGGCAAGCCGCCCGCGAATGAAATGATCGAACTGCCCCCTTGCGTCAGCTTTAAAATCTCGCGAACCGCCGAAGACGAAAAGCCTTCCAGCGACTTGGAGAATCGATAGTTCATGATGGGCGCTCCCTTCGTCATGATAAGATGCACAGGGAGTGCGCGGAAAAAGCTTCCGTTCACTCCCTGTCAGGAAGCCAGGCTATTGCCGGCTGGTCATGCGATTACTTCTTGATCCAGTGCATCAGCTCGCGCAGTTGGCCGCCAACGACTTCGATCGGATGCAAAGCTTCATTGCGGCGAGTCGCCGTCATGAAAGCGTTGTTCGATTGGTTCTCCAGGATGAAGTCGCGTGCGAACTTGCCTTGTTGGATGTCGGACAATACGGCTTTCATCGCTTTTTTCGTTTCGTCGGTGACGATGCGAGGGCCTGTCACGTAGTCGCCGTATTCCGCCGTGTTGCTGATCGAGCTGCGCATCGAAGCGAGGCCGCCTTCATACATCAAGTCAACGATCAGCTTCAACTCGTGCAAGCACTCGAAGTAAGCCATCTCTGGCGCGTAGCCGGCTTCCACCAGCGTTTCGAAACCAGCTTTGACCAGAGCGCTTGCGCCGCCGCAAAGTACAGCTTGCTCGCCGAACAGATCGGTTTCGGTTTCTTCGCGGAACGATGTTTCGATCACGCCGGCGCGTGTGCAGCCGATGCCTTTGGCATACGCCAAGCCGATCGCTTTCGCATTGCCGGTCGCGTCTTGCTCGATGGCGATCAGGCCAGGCACGCCAAAGCCTTCCACATACGTGCGGCGCACCATGTGGCCCGGGGATTTAGGCGCTACGAGCAGCACGTCCGTGCCTTCTGGAGCGACGATTTGGCCGAAATGAACGTTGAAGCCGTGGGAGAACATCAACGCTGCGCCTTTTTTCATGTTAGGCTTGATCGAGCCGTTGTATACTCTCGCTTGCGTTTCGTCCGGCATCAGGATTTGGATCACGTCTGCGCGGGCTGCCGCTTCTTCAACGGATACGACTTCGAAGCCGTCGTTTTTCGCTGTGTTCCAGGAACGGCCTTCACGCAGGCCGATGATGACGGTCAGGCCGCTGTCGCGCAGGTTTTGCGCTTGCGCGTGGCCTTGGGAGCCGTAACCGATTACCGCGATCGTTTTGCCTTTCAGTACGCTTAAATCTGCATCGTTTTCATAATACATCGTCACTGCCATTGGAAATAAATCCTCCTTTGATTTGATGAATCCGTTTGATCTACCCCTTGAGTGGGTGTTTCAACGGTTTACTCTGCTACCCATTTATAGCGTTAAAGAGTACCTCCGCTGAAAGCCCCGCTCAAGGGGGCTTCTCTTGCGTAAACCTAGCGAACCGAGCCGCGAATCATCGCCGTGGCGCCGGTGCGCGACAGCTCGCGAATGCCGTACGGGCGAAGCAATTCGACCATAGCATCTATTTTATCCGAATCGCCGACAACTTGCACGATCAGCGAGCCTGGGCCGATGTCGACAACCGCGGCGCGGAACGTCTCGACGATGCCGAGGATTTCCGGGCGCATGCCAGGCTCCGCACTGACCTTGATCAGCGCCAGCTCGCGAGCAACCATCGGGTTCGCGCTCAGATCGACGACCTTGATGACATCAATCAGCTTGTACAGCTGCTTGGAAATTTGCTCCAGCGTGTTGTCGTCGCCTGTCGTGACGATGACCATGCGGGAAAGTCCGACTTCCTCGGACTCGCCCACCGTGATGCTTTCGATATTAAAACCGCGGCGGCCAAACAGGCCGGACACCCGTTGCAGAACACCCGGCTGATTGTTTACAAGAATCGATATCGTGTGTCTCATCATTCGGCATCCCCCATTAACATATCGCTGATCGTATTGCCCTGCGTCACCATCGGATAGACGTTTTCGCCTTTCCGCACGACGAAGTCAATAACGACCGGACCCGGAGTGTCGAGCGCTTCTTGCCACGCTTGGCGCGCCTCTTCCTTGTTGGTCGCGCGCAGGCCTTTGACACCGTACGCTTCCGCCAGCTTCACGAAATCCGGGCTGCCGGCCAAATCGATGTGGCTGTACCGGTTGTTGTAAATGATCTCCTGCCATTGGCGCACCATGCCGAGCACCTGATTGTTGATGATCACAACCTTGACCGGAATGTTGTTGATCGCGCAAATCGCCAGCTCCTGGGCGCACATCTGCATGCCGCCGTCGCCGTTGATCGATACGACCAGCTTGCCGGGGTTGCCCATCTGCGCGCCGATTGCCGAAGGGAAGCCGAAGCCCATCGTGCCGAGGCCGCCGGACGTGACCCACGATCTTGGATTTTTGAAACGGTAATATTGCGCCGCCCACATTTGATGCTGGCCGACATCGGTCGTCACGACCGCTTCGCCCTTCGTTGTTTCATTGATCATCTCGATCACGAATTGCGGTTTCAATTCCTCGTCGGAATCTTTATATTTCAGCGGGTATTCGCGCATGCTGCCTTGAATGTGGGCAATCCATGCTTCGCTTTGCGCTTTTTTAGCTTTCGTGTTGGCATATTGCAGCACCGCTTTCACATCGCCGACGCAAGGGATGTCAGTTTTGACGTTTTTGCCGATTTCCGCCGGGTCGACATCGATATGGGCGATCTTCTTCGCCTTCGGCGCAAAACCGTCGAGCTTCATCGTCACGCGGTCATCAAAACGCGAGCCAATCGAAATCAGCAGATCGGCGTTCTGAATCGCCTGATTCGCCGTATACGTGCCGTGCATGCCCGGCATACCCATCCACAGCTCATGTGCGCTGGGGAAGCCGCTTAAGCCAAGCAGCGTCGTCGTGATCGGAATTTGCGTCTTGTTGACGAATTCCAACAGCTCTGCCCCCGCATCAGCGTAGACCACGCCCCCGCCGGCAAGGATAACCGGACGTTCGGCTTCTTCAATCGCCTTGAGCAGCTTGTCGACCTGCAGCTTGTTCGGCTGCACCGTTGGGTTGTAGCCGCGGAGGCTGACCTCTGTCACCGGCTTGAACACCGTCTTCTGCGCCGATACGTCCTTCGGAATATCGATCAGCACCGGACCTTTGCGTCCCGTGTTTGCGATATGGAACGCCTCGTGGATGATGCGCGACAGATCGTTGACATCGCGAACGAGGTAGCTGTGCTTCGTGATCGGCATCGTGATGCCGGTAATGTCCGCTTCCTGGAAAGCGTCCGTTCCAATAAAAGACGTCGCCACGTTGCCCGTGATGACCACAATCGGCACCGAATCCATGTAAGCCGTCGCGATCCCTGTCACAAGGTTCGTCGCCCCCGGACCGGATGTGGCGATACAAACGCCTACCTTGCCCGTCGAGCGGGCGTAGCCGTCCGCCGCATGAATCGCGCCTTGCTCGTGCCGTGTCAGCAGGTGGTTGAAATCGGAAAAGCCGTGCATCGCATCATAAATATACAGGACCGCACCGCCCGGATAACCAAAGACGCATTCTACGCCCTCCAGCAACAAGCTGCGCAGCAAAATTTCCGAGCCTGTAATCAGATCGGGCTGCTGCCATTTCGCAATCAATTCTTCTTTAGACCGTTTCGGTTGTGTCTCGACATTCATAGTGATCCTCCTCTCAAAAAGTCAGTTCCGTTGTCGCAAGCGCTATTCAATCAAAAAACCCCTTCCTCCCGGACACGTATCAAACGCGTCTAACGGGACGAAAGGGGTTAGTTCTTCCGTGGTACCACCCAAATTTGCCGTATGCCTCACAGCCTACAGCCTTAGCAGGTACGATAACGGCTTAGCGTTATGCATACCCTCAGCACGGTAACGTGTGCTACTCCGATTTTCCCTACTGGGCAAGCGGTGCCGGCGTACCGACCAAGCCTTTCAGGAAAACAGCTCCGAGGTGACTTCGTTCCAAGGGATTACGGCGACGGTTTCAGCAAGCCCATCGCTCTCTGCGCATAAGTGCCCTCACAACTTCTTCCTCATCACAGCCGATTATCCATTGTTCATGACGATTTAGAATATGGTTTAGAAATAATTATAGCACTCCGCAGGCAATAGTCAATAGCGGATTGTAGAATCGATCCGCTTCGCAAACTTACAATCGAAACAGAAATTGCGAATAGGTGTTACCCTAACGCTTTAAGTTCTCTATATGCTGGTGCAAAAAATAAAGCGCATTTTTCCAGCAGATTCTCAGGTACGGCATTCCTGAGCATCATATCCCCGTGGTCGCGTTTCGAATAGCGCAACGAATTGTCTTGTATACCATTGTCAATCGTCACTTGCAAAATGGCATCGATGATCTTATCGCTTAGCTTGGTGTATACCCCATTAATAATGCCATATTTTTCAATACCTGTTTGCCAATATTCTTTCACTACTTCATGGTCCACGTATACTCGCAAGCGATTGGTAAAGAAACGATTAACGTATACCTTTTGGAACGTATGCTCCCAATCAACTAAAAACCACGATTCAATTTCAGGAGAAGCGAACAAAAAGATGACGGGGACTTCCTTTTTCATTAGCCGATTCACCTCCGCTTGAATGCGATTTCTATAATCGAGAATGTCCACTTCGCTCATCTCATGAAATCGACAATCCAAGTCGTCCTCGACGATAAAAGCATAGTAGTCATTATACTGATAACCGTACAACTCCAGCCTTCGATACATCTCTTTAAGTAGAGCTTCCCCCGTAAGACCATTTACTGCGGGAGAAAGCCCACGCTTATACTTGGGCTTATTAGGCAATAGTTGAATATACTCAAAATTCGCATTGATTTTTTTCAAAAAAGAAGTCATCGCTCCGGCTTCTGTCCAAGAGCCTGTAATAAAGCATCCTATTTTCCTTACCATCGCGGCCAACCACCAATAACCGGGTCATTGGTTCTATATAAGTCGCCGAGCTGCCACTCCCCCAATTCGTCCTTCATGTCATCGTAGGACAGCTTCCTGATCCCCTCATTAAACTGTCCCTCGCCAAATACAAAGATTCCGACCTGACCCGCTCTAAATCCATCCGTAAACACATCCAAAAAATCTGGAGAGTGTGTACTGATAAAATACTGTCGATTGCTTTGCTGTGTAATGACCCATTTGCCAATGATTTTCTGCCAAGCGGGGTGGATGTTCATCTCCGGCTCATCCAGCGCTATTAAAGAGTGATTTTCTTCCGGCAGTACCATTAACAAAGTAAGCAGCAACGCTTTTATTGTGCCGTCGGAAACATCGCCAAGATCAAATTGATTTTGATTGTAACCCAAACGAAAAATCAACTTTTCAAATTCAATTGAAACGTCTGTCGCTGTAATATGTGGAATCAATTGTTTTAAATATTCTTCAAACCTTACCTTAAAAAATAAATCTTTAGTTTTATAATGATTAAACACATTTACAAAGTTGCTGCCGTCTTTAGCTAATGTACTGCCTTTAAGCTTTGCATCCACAGGTTGTCTGATTGCCGATAAATTGAATTGAGCACTCGAATAGGAAGAAAATCCTTTGAAATATTTCAAAAGCGATTCGAATTTGGGGTTAAAACTGGTGCGAATGATACTGTTCGAATCGATTTCCGGTTTTTCAAATAAAATATCCTTAAATTGCAAAAGTACGGTATCCAGATTGGAAACAGGCATTTCAACTCTGCGGTTTTTCTCCCCTTTTTTGGTTGCAGTAGAAAAGACACATGTCCCTTTCTTTTCCGAATGGCATTTAAAATAGTTATACGGTCTGGACTCATGAGCAGGCTTGTGCGAGACGCTTAATTCCTCTTTGGCGATATAAAATTGCTCAGCTTTTTGACCAACATTAAATTGAAACTCATAGTCACAAACCTCTCCGTCTAACTCAATACTCCAATTAAACGCCACCTGCGAAGAGTCTTTTGAGCGCTTATTTAAAAGACTTCCCCAGCCGTTTCGATCAACTTCAGCCAGAAAGGAGCTTTCATAAGCATTATCTTTCCCAAAAATAATCATATTCGCGAAAAAGGAAAGCGCCTTGATAAAATTTGTTTTTCCAGAGTTATTAGGCCCAATTAAAACATTGACCTGATTAAAATCGACTTGATCTATGTTGACATTCCGAAAATTTTTCACTGAAAATTGCTTGATCATTGTTCCGATCCTCCCTAACTCTGTTATGTAAAACTATACCCCAAAAATTAGGGAAATACAAAAAAACCGCCCGCATCCGAAGACGCAGGCGGTTGTCGCGTTATTACGCGTTTACTTTCGTTTTTGCCGCTGTAGCCAGGTCGGAGAACGCTTGGGAGTCGTTCACGGCCAGGTCGGCGAGGATTTTGCGGTTGATGTCGATACCGGCCAGTTTCAGGCCGTGCATCAGCTTGCTGTAGCTCAGGCCGTTTTGGCGAGCTGCCGCGTTGATGCGCACGATCCACAGTTTGCGGAAATCGCGCTTCCGTTGACGGCGGTCACGGTAGGCGTACAGCAAGGATTTCATCACTTGCTCTTTTGCGGTTTTAAATAATCTATGTTTGGAACCGAAATAACCTTTTGCCAGTTTCAAAATTTTCTTGCGACGATGAGCGCGAATAAAACCGCCCTTGACTCTTGCCATTGTCAACTACCTCCCGAAATGTATGAATAAATGTTGCTGCGTGTGTATTAGATGTTGGCCAGCTGTTGTTTCAGGCGACGCACGTCTCCTGGAGCCATAACCGGGTTCGTAGCGAGCACGCGCTTTTGACGGCCGGATTTGCCGGACAGCAGGTGGTTTCTGTAAGCTTTGTATCTTTTCACTTTACCGGTGCCGGTAATTTTGAAACGATCCTTTAAGCTGCTATGAGTTTTCATTTTTGGCATGAAATGTTCCTCCTAATTAAATGAATCGCCTCAAGATGTGACTTTTGGCGTTAAAATCATGATCATGCTACGTCCTTCGAGCTTCGGCGCGCGCTCCAGCGAGGAGATTTCAGCCGTTTCCGTCGCAAGACGGTCCAGCACTTTCTTGCCGATTTCGGCATGGGCGATTTCACGGCCTCTGAAGCGGACGCTCGCTTTGACTTTGTCGCCTTCGGACAAAAACTTCACTGCATTGCGCAGCTTCGTTTGAAAGTCGTGCTCGTCGATCGTTGCGCTCAAGCGAATTTCCTTGATGTCGACAATCTTCTGATTCTTGCGCGCTTCCTTCTCCTTCTTCTGCAGCTCGTAACGATACTTGCCGTAGTCCATGATGCGGCATACGGGCGGTTTCGCCGTCGGAGCGACGTTTACGAGATCCAGGCTGGCGTCGGCAGCAATTTGCATAGCTTCGCGGATCGGCTTAATGCCGAGCTGTTCTCCGTCCGCCCCGATCAGGCGCACTTCTTTCACGCGAATCTCGTCGTTGATCATATGGTCCTTGCTAATAATGTTCCACCTCCACAAATAGGTCCCTTCACGGGCTTCTCTGTTGTAAGCAATAAAAAAGATGCGGGCGCATATGCCCACATCTTCATCGATCACAGTTTCCAGTCAGAAACGTGCTTCACTGTCGTGATGAATTATCGCAAACCAGCCAACACGCGTTGGGCAGGTGAGAAGCGGGCGCTTCTGCTTACACTTGAAATAATATATCACTTTCAAAAGGCGTTGTCAACCGCCTTTATCCGGCTTGCTTGCTGTTCATTTCCTCCAGACGAATGACGCGCGTATGCTGCGTGTGGCTCCACTTTTTGTTGTTTTGCGTGAAGAACGCATACAGCGTAATCGGCGACCAGGAGAACATGAAGATCGGATACAGCAGCAAGTACAGGAATGTTTTGCGCGGCGCCTTTTCGGCCAGCATGGACAGCGGCAGCAGCACGTAAACGCCAATCGTCAGCGTGTTGAACAGCAGCGGGTTCGTATCGAACAGCAACGTAACGTGCGACCAGGCCGGCGTGATCGATTTGATCCAGAACAACATCGTAATGATCGCGCCGAAAAAGAAGTTGTAGACGTTGGCGGAATAGATCGCCGCGTCGATTTTGGTCCAGCTGCCTTCCTTGATCCCCTGCCACAGCAGCGGGAAGAAGTAGCGGCGCGCCACCTCGAAGTGGCCTTGCATCCAGCGCAATCTTTGCCGGGCCGACGCTTTGAATGTCAGCGGCTTCTCGTCATATACGCGGGTGTCGTAGTTGAACGTCGGCTTCACGCCAAGCTGCACGCAGCGCATGGAAAACTCCAGGTCTTCGACGAGGCTTGTCGCGCCCCAGCCGATTTGCTTGAGCAGGCTCGACTCGAAGCACATGCCGGTGCCGCCCAGATAGTTGGCCAGACCCAGATTCGTGCGCGGCATCTGCCAGAAGCGGTTGGCAAAATAATAGGAAATCGCGTACGACCCCGTGACCCAGGAATCGTTTGGATTTTTCGTATCGAGATAAGCTTGAATGACGCGCGAGCCGGCGCACAGATCGTTGTTCATATGGATCAAATAATCCGGGCTGGCGAGGTTGTCGGCATCGAACATAACGACGGCATCGTATTGGCGCTCGCGCTTCCACAGCTGCTTGAGCATCCACTCGATCGCGTAACCTTTGCCGCGCAGGTTCGTGTTGTGGCGCTCCATCGCGTACACGCCTTTGCCGCGGGCGATTTCGGCCGTGTTGTCCGTGCAGTTGTCGCAAATGACGAAAACATCGTAAAGCTCCTTCGGGTAATCCAATTCCTTGAGATTGTCGATCAAGGCTCCGACGACCTGCTCTTCATTGTGAGCGGCCACCAGCACGGCGAACGTTTTTTGCGGCGCAAACTGCTGCTTGTTTCGCGGACGATACCACCCGAAAAACGTCAGGAACAGCTGATACGCGCCAACAAAGGCCAGACCGATTTGCAACACCAGCATGATTTTCTCCAACATGAAACAAAGTCCCCCTTCTCGTCTATACACCAAAGTGTTCTCTCTCTAACTTTGTGTGCAAATATGTACCTCTGAACTGCCGATGTTGATTTTCCTCTCTTTCCCTGCATTTGTCAAAGTTCATGAATTCGCAAAAAACGCCCATTCTGCGAAAATAAGCGAAAACAGGAAAAGCGTTCGTGCAAGCTCTTGCATTCGGTGCGCCTTAGTCCTGTTTTCATCAGTTTTCATTTTAGGGTGCAGCAAAAATTCACCAATTTGACGAACCTGAGAGTACGGGCTTTATTATAATGCACTTCCTTGGGCAAAACAACTCAAACTGGAAAAAACAGGATGTAGCGTCCATGCCGCCTGTCCCCGGCCCAAAACGCTGCAAATCGCCACACGCGCGCGGGACAAACCCGCCGAACAACGGCGAATCGTGGCGGAAACACCGCAGCCGCGGTTTCCCCGCCATCCCCGGTCAAACATCGCCAAACAGCCGTCGCTATAACGTTCGCAGTCAAACACTTCCATGCGTCCGTGGTGCGCTTTTACGAAAAATGCTTCTAGCGTTAATGTGCCCGAAATCATTGGCCTGTAGACTGAAACGAAAGCTATTATACGCGAGGAGGATCAGATCATATGCATAAAATAACGGGACGGCTCCAGCGCTGGGAACGGCGCGCCTTCGGCTTCGTCAATCAGCGCTTGCGCCACGTGTGGCTCGACCGGCTGTTCGCGGCGGTGACGCATCTGGGGGGGCGCGGTCTGCACGATTGCCGCTTCGCTCGGCTGCGCCCTGCTTGGCTCCGGCCTGCTGCATACGGCGGCGCTGCAGGCGGCGGTGGCGCTGGCGATCAGCCACCTGCCCGTCGCCGTGATCAAAAAAGCGTGCCGACGGCCGCGGCCCTATATCGCGCTGCCCGGCACGCGCACCGGCGTCAAGCCGCTCAAGGACTATTCGTTCCCGTCCGGCCATTCGACGGCGATCGCCTCGGTGGTGCTGCCGTTCGTCGGCGCGTTTCCGATGCTTGGCGCGGCCCTGCTGCCGCTGGCGCTGCTCGTTGCGCTGTCGCGGATTTATCTCGGCTTGCATTATCCATCCGACTGCCTGGCCGGCTGTGCGCTTGGCACGTTGGCCGCCTGCGGCACGACCGCCTTGTGGGGCTGAGCGCCAGCCCGCACGGGAGCGGCGCTGGGCCGCAAGCAGCGGGCGCGGCAATCTTGCGCTTTCTTCCGCTCCGTGCACCGCGAGCCACGCGCTGCGCTCAACCCGCGATGTTGTCGCACGACTGTCCCATCGGGCGGGCGTGCCGCAAGCCGCAAGGCTCAGAAAGAAGACCGCACGCGACGCGAAAACGACGCCGGAGCCAACAAAAAAGCCGACCGAATCGCTGCGGCCAGCTTGTTTTTTCAGGCAAACGCCTTATTGACTTTTCTTCAACGCCTCGATGTGGGCTTCCAACGCCTTCGCCCCGAGGACGACCTCACAGCGGTGGATTTTCATGCCTTGTCCGGCAAATTTGGTTTCGTATTCGGTCATCACATGATCGGGATGAATGCCATCGGCATGCAAATTCAGCGAAATGTTGCGCATCCGCAGCCCCATGTCGGAAAACGAATTCAGCGAAAACTCGAACAGCAGCTGCGAGTCGGTTTTCAGATGAATTTCGCCGTTTTCATTCAAAATATGCTTATATTTCTCGACAAACCCGCTGTGGGTCAGCCGGCGACGGGCATGTTTCTTCTTCGGCCACGGATCGCTGAAATTGAGGTAAATCCGCTCCAACTCATCTTCGGCAAACGCCTCTTCAATCGTTTCGATATTCAGCAGCGCCAGCCGCAAATTGCCGATCGACGCATCCGGCTCATCGCCCGCAAGGCCATGCGCCGCGCGCGCTTTCTCGCTCGACTTGCGAATCAGCTCGTCGTACATGTCGATGCCGATAAAATTGATATGCGGATATTTCGCGCTCATCTCGCTGATGAAACGCCCCTTGCCCATGCCCAGCTCGGCATGAATCGGGTTGCCGTTGCCGAACAGCTCGGCCCACTTGCCCTTGTATGCTTTCGGGTCGAGCACAACGACGTTCTTTTGCCGCTCGATGTCTTCCCGTATTCCTTTTCTTCCCCGCAAACGCATATGCTTTGAGTCCTCCTACGAACGAAACTATCGAATACAAATCATAGACGATTTCGCAGGAAAAATCAAAGCTTTTACACTTCCAGCGTTTCGTAGGAAATCGTTGGGGCCGCATGCGGCAGCAGCTTGCGCTCCAGCGTGCGCAGCACCTTGCGTTTGGCCTCGGCCGACAACGCGGGCTGCCGGTTGAATTTGACGCCTGCGCCCAGCGCCAACGCTTCCTTGACCGTAAGCTCGATCGAAACGGTTTCCGTTCCGCTTGCGACAGTTACCGGACTGTGGTTCATGGCAATCGCTCCTTTTCGCTCGAATGGTTTTCGATACGACTAGTGTGCGCGCAAGGCGGCTAACATATGTGTGGAGTTTTCTGAAAATGGCATAGGTCAGCTAAAAAGGCAAAGGAGCCAAGCGAAAATACGCTCAGCTCCTGCTGATTAGGCTCCTGCCAGGTTAGCTTCCGCCGTTCGCCCCGGCCGCCCCAACTGGCTGGACAGGACGCCGCAATCAGGCGACGCAGTTCCAGACGTTTGTTTACGGACGGTACACAAAGGTCTGCGAAGCCGCTTCAATATCGGCAAAAGCCCAAAACGTCGCCGGCACGTCCGGCCAGCTCGCCTGCGCGGCATGCGCTGCAGCGGGGCGGCCGAGCACGCGGTTCAGCACAGTCACGCTTTCGGCGCGGGTGAGCGGCCGGTCCGGCTGAAACGTTCCGTCCGGGTAACCCTCCATCCAGCCCCGAGTGCCGAACAGCGGCAATCGCCGAAGCTGCCCAATGCCCCCGCGTATCGGCAAACGGCGCTCCTTCGGACGCAGGCGGCAGTTCCTGCCAGACAGCGATGATCCGGGCCAGCTCGGCGCGGGTGACGGCTTCGTCGGGATGGAACAAGCCGTTTTGGTCGCCTTCGACGATCCCGAGCGTGCGCAGGCCGGCGATGGCCAATGCGCCGCGGGCACATCGGCGAAGCCGCTGCCTGCGACCGGCGCCGCAGCCGCATGCCAGGCGAACCGCTCAAGCTGGATCGGGTCCGACGGCAGCCGCACCTTCGTTAGTGGGAACACAAGCCGGGTTGCCCGCCCGGCGTAGTTGGCTTCAATGTCAAACGGATGCGCTTAACTCCTTTTTGCATTATCCGCGGGTCTTGCACGAATCCATATGAAGCTTTTAATAAATAGCAAGGGGCTCGCCCCTGTCGGACGGCCCCTTGCGGCAGAGCTCTGCAAGCTCTCGCTGTTATTTATGCACTTCGCGTTCGCGGCCGCTGTTGCCGCTGCGCAGACCGATCAGACCCAGCAGGCCAAGAAGGCCCAGCCAGCCCCAATTCATTTTGGTATTATCTGTAGTGGTTGTGCCGTAAGCACGATAAGAATTGGTACTATAATTGCCGGTTCCCGTCGATTTGATCATATTCCCCGTAGTGCTCATCCGGTCCAGCATGTTGTTGCTGTAGCCTTTGATGTTATTCATGACACCACTTGGCGTAGCTGTCGGCGTTGCGGCCCCGGTGTATACCCGGCCTGTACCCGTGCTTGTGCCCGTAGTTGCGTCATAGTTGCTGCCGGTGTACGTCGTTGGTGTCGTCGTTCCTGTCCCAGAGGCGCCTGTCGAGCCTGCGTTGCTTCCATTGAAGGTGTTGGTCGTGCCGTAGGTTCCCGTTGTGTTCGTCGTGTAACCTCCGACCGTTCCCGGTACTCCGACTACGCTGCCGTTACCAGTGGTGTAGCCGCTCGTCGTGCTGCCCATCATGTTGGTGGTGTTGGCGGATGCGGCGCCGGCGGCCCCAACCGTCAATGCTGTAGTCAAAGCGGCGGCCATCGTGAACATACGAAGCTTTTTCATGATCAATCCCCTCTCGCTGTATTGGTGGTGCACCGTTATATTGCTCCGCACCCCGTTCTTTTATCGGGGAACTTGCTGGAAAGGCAGGGGTCGCTTTCAGTCGGTATTTTCGCTACAATAAAGAGGGAAAGGAGCTGCTTCATGACTGCGACAACTTCAAGCGCCCCACTGCTTTGGGGGGACAAGCGTTTTCATACATGGAATTACGAGATGCGGGAACAATTCGGGGAAAAGGTGTTCAAAGTGATGCTCGACGCCGGCTTTACGTGCCCGAACCGCGATGGCAAGATTGCTACGGGAGGCTGTACGTTTTGCAGCGCGCGGGGCTCGGGTGATTTTGCCGGAAGCCGCCGCGACGATCTGGTGACGCAGTTTGCCAACATCCGCGATTTGCAGCACAAAAAATGGCCGGAAGCAAAATATATCGGGTATTTTCAGGCCTATACCAATACGTACGCCCCGGTACACGTTCTGAGGGAGTATTATGAAGTGATTTTGCAGCAGCCCGGGGTGGTTGGGCTTTCGATTGCCACCCGTCCCGACTGCTTGCCGGACGATGTGATTGACTATTTGGCCGAGCTGAACGAGCGGACGTATTTGTGGGTGGAAATGGGTCTGCAAACCGTACACGAGGAGACGTCGCGGCTGATTAACCGCGCGCACGATACCGCCTGTTATCTGGACGCCGTCGCCCGGCTGCGCAGGCATAACATTCGCACATGCGCCCATATTATTTATGGGCTGCCGGGCGAAACGCACGAGATGATGCTCGATTCCGGCCGCGCGGTCGCCGCGATGGATGTACAAGGCATCAAAATCCACCTCCTGCACCTGATGCGCAAAACGCCGATGGTCAAGCAATACGAAGCCGGCTTGCTGCGTTTTCTGGAAAAGGACGAATATGTGGGGTTGGTCGTCGACACGCTGGAGGAGCTGCCGCCGGAGATGATCGTGCACCGGCTGACCGGCGACGCGCCACGCGACCTGTTGATTGGCCCGATGTGGAGCCTCAAAAAATGGGAAGTGCTTAACGCCTTCGATGCCGAGTTGAAGCAACGCGATACGTGGCAGGGCAAAAAATACGCACGGTAATTGGCCCGGCCGTAAAACCGGATCGGCGTTCCTTGCGTTTCCTTTAGCAGCAAGTTGTATGTCACCAGCGCTAAAGGAGAGGATGTTCGATGGCAAACAAGCTTATGCTTGCGCTGAGCCTAACGGCGTTGCTGGTCGCAGCCGGCTGCGACGGCACGGCAGGTGGCGCAGGGGATGCGGGCGCGGCGGAGAGCACGGTTGGTAGATCCGCAGCGGGGGCAGGTAGCGTAAATGCAAGCGACGGGCGCGCGGTGGAGACGGGTAGCGCAGGGGCGGCGACTGACGGCGCGGATAGTGCGGCGACGGGCACGGCGGACGACTCGGATGACGGGCGCACGGCGGTGACGGGCGGCGTGAGTGCGGCGGGCGACGGGCACGCGACGGTGGCGGGTGGCGCAGGCACGGCGACGCGCACAGCGGATGGCGCGGACGATGGACGCGCGGGGGGAACGGGCGACGCGGGGAGTGGCGCGCCTACGACAAGCGCGGACGCGCAGGCCGCCGCTGGCCTATCGGCGGCGGGCGATGCGCCGGCGGCAACAACAACGGCTGCGCCGGCAGCCGAAAGGTCCGTGGCGGCCGGCGCAGCCGCCACGCAAACACCGTCGGCAAGCAACGCGCCGACGGCCAAACCCGCGGCCGCGGCGCTGGCGGCCGCAGCAACCCCCGCGGCGCCCGCCAGCGCCGCGGAGAAGTCGCCGCCACCCGCGGCGGCGGCAACCGTCAACGCCGACCAAGCGGAGGCGTTGTTTAAGGGCAACTGCATGGCGTGCCACGGGGCTTCGCTGGAAGGCGACTTCGGTCCGAATCTGACCCAAGTCGGCGGACGGCTCAGCCAAGAGCAAATCGCCAAGCAGATCAGCGGCGGCGGCAGCCAGATGCCGGGCTTCGCCAGCACGCTCGACGCCGAGCAGGTGAAGACGCTGGCCTCGTGGCTGGCCGCCAAAAAATAACGATTCAGGAGGCTCGCGTTATTCATGGGTTTCGTTTCCGTTCTCAGCTTCGCCCATCAACTGCTGGCCCAGCGCGTACAACCCGGCGATGCCGTTATCGACGCCACGCTGGGCAACGGCGTCGATGCGCTGGCGCTCGCCCGGCTTACCGGCCGCACCGGCAGCGTACACGGCTTTGACATTCAACAGACGGCACTGGAGCAGACAGCGCTGCGGCTCGCCAAAGAGCTGCCCGAGGCCGCTTCGTTTGTCCGCCTGCATCTGCTGAGCCATGCCGAGATGGAAGCCGCCGTGCCTCCAGCACTGCACGGACGCATCGCCGCCGTCACGTTTAATCTGGGTTATTTGCCGGGGGCGGACACCACAACGATCACCACGCCGGCCTCGACGCTGCCGGCGCTGGAAGCCGCGCTGCGGCTTGTGCGCAAAGACGGCATCGTAACGATCGTGCTGTATGTCGGCCACCCCGGCGGCGCAGAGGAAGCCGCAGCCGTTGAACAATGGGCCGGCGCTTTGCCCGCTTCCCGCTTTCAGGTACTGCGCTACCAGTTCACCAACAAGCCGCAAGCGCCTTATTTGCTGGCCATCGAAAAAAGAGGATGATTTCGCCCCCGCCTGCGAAATCTCCTCTTTGCTTTTGGATATGTGTACAACAAATCATACTGTCTTGCTGCGCCCAAACATTCACGCGTAATAAAAATAAGACCAGCACAAGGCAGCCCCTAGACAGAACCACTTCACCAGTCTCATCTTCAATTATACAAAGATAAAAGCTAAAGTCAATAGCAACGTTTGAGCCTAAATCATAAACCGTGCAGGGAGCTTGTATATTCCGTGCAGGTATTGCTCTCCGCTTGGAGAGGGGACTGTACAAGAACGAGATTGAATTTTCACGAACAAATCGTTAATCCAGCCGGAGAAAGGATCAAGCTCCGTTCGCCCCAGGCATAATTCGTAGTATTTTCTGATGATGCCTGCTGCCAAATCAGCGAGTTGTATGCCCTCCTCTACCTTGGAGCTTACAAAAAATGCCGATTCAACAATCGATGTACATTGATTGCCTTCCGTCGAACGAAATAAATAATTTTTCATTTTATGCGAAACCAGCATATCATTTCCTTCGTCCTGAGCATCAAAACATACAATGCACTTCCTACCCTTTGTGTACGAATATCCGTTAATACGCTGCAATAAAAATCTGTAATGATTCGGAAAAGCTCCAACTTCCGTTGCCAGAGGAGCCGTCAATTGATCCATGACCATCGCAAACACCCGCAGATTTGAAACATTCGCCAACACCTCATCAACGACGCGGTCCGCAAACTCCTTGTTTTGAGTATTTCTTGAAAGAGATTTTGGTTTCAATACATTAACCGCTTTTAGCTCAACATCATGCCGCCCGTATATATCCATTTTGATTCGATACATCCGCTGCATCATGTTGCGAATATCATCCTTGGTTATGCAAACCGCTGCCAGAACCGGGTTTCGGGTATCATCGTTAGGATGGGGAAAGCCGCTTTCATCAATATAAGCTAACACAATGTTATTCACCTCCGCGCAGCACACGCTTCCAATCCTCAACTAATGGCAGGATCAACTGCTCTTGAAACAATTTGTTTCTCTTCAAACTCAACGCTTCACAAAGTGTCGTATCCCAAAGCGCAGCCATTTTCCCCAAACGCAACAGCTCTTCTTGCGAAAAAAAGAGACCCGCGCGGACATCCCGACAACCCAGCGTGTAGCTCATGGCGTCAAAATGCCACGGAACGAAATGTGCGCCATATCTGGCTGCCAATACATTGCCAATCTCGATCCCTTTAATATCAAAATCCCCTGAGTAATACAAGCTGCGGCCGGTCTGCTCTTTCTTCAAATACCCATCCAACAAACTCAATGCCGCTGCGCTTGCCGGCCCGCTTGTACAAACCAACAACGGGCAGACGCCCGCTTGATTTCCTGCCGTATCGCCGCGGTGCGGCATGGCTCCAGCCACATCAACCAACGTAGAGAACACAGCCGGATTCTCCACTATGTAAATATCGCCGACAGGCGGCCAAGCAGTCGTGTTTTCCACCTGCCTCAACGTCATAACCGAAGGAAAAGCCGATGAGCTCCCTCTATAATACCAAATATGTACAATTGAGGAAATATCGTCATCAAGAATACCGGAGCTGCGGTAAATCATTCTGATCGCAAGACTATCCAGGCCGGATGCCGCTTGTACAGCCGCTGCAGCTTCGACTGTATCCGCACCAGCGCTCTGTTGTCCGCTGAAGGAGCTATGCAAGGCATGGAAGAATAATCGGCCTGCCGGAGCGTTGCGGTCCAGCGCATGCGGATTGCCTGTCGCCGCAGCGGCAAGCACAGGCAAACGAACTTCCGTAAGCTCGCTGCTGCCCAGCAACCGTCCCACCTCTCCCTTAAGCAAAAGTTGCCAAGCCCTGACAGCATCCCCAAGCTCGCGTTCAGCTATTTCGGGCGCGGAGCGCCAAAGCTCACGCAGCGTCCTGTAACCGGCAGATACGCCTCGCTTCATCCCTGAAAGCCATTCGGACACAATCGGGTAAAACCGAATGCCTTCCTCCGTCAACTGCCGCTCGACCGCAGCAAACAGGTCTTGCCAGGCTTGCTCCGCCAGCAGCCGACGATCCGCTTTAGTCAGAAGCGGATCGCCAGTTAGCACTTCATGCAGCTCTGCAATCGTAAACGGAAACGCCGATTCAAGCAATTCTCGTTCAAATTCAGCCAAAGAAATGCGAAGATCACCCACAGATATATCCCGTTTCCCCATAAAAGCATTCATGACCTCGAACTCCTCGGGGCGCGCATTTTTTACAACCGCCGTTCCACGGGCTTGTTCCATACGGGAATAGCGATTCCACACCGCCTGAAGGGGGCGGACAAAACCAGCCCCAGCGAAATAGGCTCGCGTCCTCGAAACTGCACGATCTTTTTCATCGATACAGCTGAACGCCTCCTCTCCCTTACTCATCACTGCCACTGCTTTCCACATATTCCTTCCTGATCCCGTTCCAGCGATAGCGGAACAACGTAACAAAATCAACATCCTTGGGCCGGTAAATTTCATAAATCGCCAGCTTGGGAACCGTATCGTAACAGCCCCACAGCACTTGGGAGGTCATCATGTAATCAAATCCCATATCCGTCAGCAGCTTGAACATGTCGCGCATGTTTTCATCATCTACGCCGGCAAACGCTTCATCCAGCGAAATCAGACGCGGAGCATCCGGCCGCGCATCGGAATAACGTGACCAGGTAGCGGCAAAAAGCGGAATATACATCGCCATCGCCTTTTCTCCGCCGCTCAGCACATTGAACCGGGCATCGGTCAGCGGCCGATAGCCTGCCTGATCTCCTTTTTTGTACTTCAACTCAAAGCGGAACCAGCTGCGATAATCCAACGCCTTGTACAAATGCTGACGCAAGGATTCCTCTTCTTCCAATGCTGCCTTCTTGGCGCTGGTAATTTGCGCGCGGAAATGGCGAATCATCGCGTCAATCTCATCATCGCGCAACCGATAGGAGTCTCGTTTCAGCATCTCCACCAGATCAAGCACGTCCATCTGCTGTTCCCCGGCAGCCGGTTTTGGCTCCCATTCCAGCTTGAGACGCAGTCCGCTGGATGTATTCCGCTCCTCCATCAGCACATTCATGTTCCGTACCCACTGCTCGGCACGATGTATGCGCTGCCTGATCGCTTTGCCGACGCTGCGCAAAATGATTTCTTCATAAAGCTCGCGATCTTTTTCGCTTAACAACGCGCTTTGCTCTGCCGCCATTTCCTCCAATTCGGCGAGAAGCATTTGCGGAGGCAGCGGTTGGTGCGGGTCGCGCATGGAAACGAGCAGCATGCGTCCCGTCGCTTCATCCGTCACCGTTTCCAGCACATATTCCGTAAGCAGCATACGCGCTGCGTTATATTGCTCCAGCAAACGATTTAGTATATTCTCTGCATTACGCGCAGCAAACACCAATTCGTATTGGCCTCTGATCTCCTTGGCTTGCTCGTGGGCAACAACATCTGTCGGCTGTTCCGCCGCGGGTCGCTCCCATTCCGCAACCAGACCGCGACTCAGTTCGAGCTGCAGTTGCTCTCGCGCATGCCCCAAGGTTGCTCCCAGGCCTTCTGCTTGTTCGCACAATAACGCAAGCTGCGCTTCTGCGCGTGCCGCTTGATGCCTGGCCCCCTCAAGCAGCTTGTCCTGCTCCTTGCCGCGGGCTTGCAAAGACATATGCTCCTGACGAATCTCCTCCAGTCTCCGCGCGATGTCGGCCAAGCCCAACTCCTCAATCACCTTCCGTAAAGCGGTCACTTCCGCTCGCTGATTCCTCCTGTTCTCGTCCAGTTCATCTGCAAGCGCTGCTTCATCCTCCAGTTCCATCGTCAGCGCATCCAGCTCAGCCTGCCAGCGCTCTACCGATGCATATGCATCCCTGTACTGCCGCCAAAGAGAATATAGCTCGGTGAGGCTTCCTTCGTAGTCGCGCAGCACGGACAACGCTTCTGCAAGCTCCTTTTCCCGCTTGAGCCGCGACCAGCCTGCGGTCAACTCAACCAGTTCTCTCTGGCGCTCGCGCCACTCGGCAGACTTCGCCTTAAAGCGCTCCAGCGCTCGCTGCTCCTGATGAAGCGCCGCTTGCAGCCGATAATCGGCGGCTTGCAGTTCGCCGGCCCCCTGCTGCAGCGCAGCACCTGTTGGAAATTGATCACGCTCGGCAGTTAACGTCCGCTCCATGTCAGCCTGCTCGGCAAGCTTCCCGTCCAACTGCTCAAGCTGTGTATCCAGCAAAGCAATCCGCTCCTGCAGCTTGGCAATTTCCAGCAGTCTGGTGCGCTTGCGCGTTTCCTTGCCGATATACTCGGCGCGCTGCTTGACGTTCGTTCTCCCTGCCAGCGGACCAAGCCGGTACGCTCCATCCGCCGCAATCATTCCCGTCCAGTCGTTCTCATGAAGCAAATGGCCGGACTCATCCCATAATAAACTGCTTAGCACGGCGCCCACATGCGCTGCCGTCAATCCACTCTCCTCGGGAGGATCGGGAACAAGAACGTCCGTCAGTGTGCAACCCAATTCAAGCGGCTGGGGCAATAACCACACTTCTTCTTGTCCGTTGTCGCACATCCCCGCCAAACCTTCAGGAGAAATCCAGGCATCCAGCAGACCGGAGCGCTCCAGCGCTTCCTCCAGCCGCGCTCTCGCCTCATCCGTCACATGCGGCCTGAAATCGCAGGCTGCAAACAACGGAGCGCCCGCTCGTCCTTTCGAGCCACTCCGGTAAGCTCGCCGAGCATCGCTTCGCCAAGGCTCCGGTTCTCGTGCTTGTTCCCAAGCACGCTGCTCATCGAGTCGAGTCTTCCGCTCCTCAATCAGCGCATGCCGCTGCCGCTCCAGCTCAAGCCGCTGCGAGACCAGCGCATCCCGCGCTGCCATATATCGTCTTATAAGCGGCTCACGAACAGGCTCCAGCGAGGTGTGAGGCGGACCGTACGAACGAATCGCGGCAAAAGTTTCCCGAATAACAGCATCGTCGAATTCAAGCTGTTTTAACTCCCGCTGCCACCCGACAATCTCGTCCCGGAGGGTTTCCTTCTGCTCATTGAGCGTGGTCTCCCGATGGCTGCGAATGCGCTCCGCTTCGTCCCTGACTCTGCTGGCCTCAGACAATTCCAGCTCGCGCTCCTTCACCTGCGCCGCTGCCGTCTGCTCTTCGGAAGCCTTGTGCCAGGCCCGCTCCACAGCTTGTCGATGAGCCTCGGCATCCTTGCGCCAAGCCTCCCTCCACTCATCGCTTTCGGGAACGCCTCGCATCCAGGAACGATGGTAGACTGCGTGGGCGCTCAATTCCATTTCGCCGGCCATCGTCTCCAGTTCGTCCAGCAGCTCGTTCTGCTCACGTTCCGAGCCCGCTTTCTTTGCGGCTGCATACTCCAAATCCCGTTCCAGACGCTCCTGCTTGAACCTCCCTTTCGTCATCTTTTCCCGCGAGCGCTCCAACTGTTTTTCGGTATCCTCCAGCACCTTGACAGCCGTCTCAAACTCCCGTTGCTTGCCGATGGCTTCATGCTTTTCCAGCACATTGCGCTCAGCGGCAATTTCCTGCAAGCGCAGCCGAATCTCTTCGCCCCCGGCCAGCGCCGCGGCTGCTTCCTCACCAGCCAGCGCCAGCGTCTCTTGCGACGCATTGACCTTCGACGCAACCTCGTCATAGGAAGCTTTAGCAGCTAACAAGTTCTCCGATTTTGTATAAAGCACATGCTTATTGTACAGATCGTAGCGCTCCTGCAATTTGAACATCTCATCGCGGTGCTGCTTGATTTCGTCCAGACGATCAGTCAGCTGATCCAGATCCTCCAACACCTCCGATAGCGGGCGCAATTCCTCTTCCAACAGCGGCGGCAGCGCCTGATGCAAAATGTCATAGATCGCCGTAGGCTTGAAATCCTTGGACAGCTTGGGACTGCGAAGCTGAATCAGCAGCTGCAGCAAGTCTTGAAAAGCTTCGATGTCGGCAAATCCAAAAATATGCTTGTTCACCATATCCTGATACGATTTTTGATCGTGAACAATGTGACCGCCGGAACCAAGCTTCTGCTCCAGCTCCTTACGGTCAAGCGGCAGGCGTACGCCTTCTCCAAGCCAATGATTGCGGTTGTACAGCCAAAAATCCCTGCCGATTCGCCGGCCATCTTCAAGCACAAATCCCCAAAATTGAACCTGCGCCGCATTGCGCCTTGCCCGCAGGCCAATACCGATCGTTTTGTAACGTCCAGTCTGGGCGTGCTTGAACTCCATCCATAAATAGCCGGTCGTGTCCGTCTTGCCGTGCTCTTCCTCGCCGAGCAAATAATACTCAATACGGCGATCCCGCGAGCCGAATGGGTCCAGGCGGTGCGCCCGTTTGTCTCCGTCCAGCACCAGCGGCAGAAAACTCTGCATGGTGACTGACTTCCCCGAGCCATTCGCTCCGCGGAGAATCAAACGGCCCTCCTCCAATTGAAACTCATCTTCGTCGTAATGCCAGAAATTCAAAATACCAACACGGTTCATTTGCCATCTGGCTGCGGCTTGTTCTGCTTGCTCACGTTCCTGCTCCTGCTGCTTTAACAACACATCCACTCCTGCTCCCTCCATCAGCCCTCAAAATCGATATGGGCATATTCCGCATTCCATCTTCCGAGCACAGGCGAAATCAGAAATGACGTTTCATTCTCTTGTTCTCCCAGTCCCCATTCCAGCAAATGACGCATGCACAGCTCCGCCAGCTCCTGCGAGGACAGTCCCCTGAACTCCTTGCTCCAAAACTCCTTATACCTGGATTGTATCTTGTACACAATCGCCTCCAGTTCGGCCTTCGCCAAGCGGATGGCGCCGTTATTCTCCACATACACGATGCCGTCAGCCAATCGCCGCCGAAGCTCCCCGGCCAGAAGCAGCGCCAAGTCCGAAACGCCAGCCGGCGTCGGGAACAGCTCGCACTCCCCGGTCAGGTCGGGGTGAAAAAACAACAGCCCTTCACGATACCGCCGTCCCACCCAACCGAGCATTTTTTCCAGTTGATCGATAATGGCTCTGCGCTGCCACAACACATACTGCAAATCCTCCTCGTCCCACTGTCGATCCGTTACAACAGGCTCCAGCAGCAACCGGCGGTATACCCGATGCCGGCGGCGCATCGCTTGTCCATCCTGCGTATTGGCATAAGGAATCGGGTCCTCCAGATCCTCCAGTCGGGAGCAGCCGGTCAAGTCCCGCGGGAATCGCCGCAGCACATACCGGGAGAGCGGCGAGCATTCATACAACGCATTGCGCTCAGCGTCCTGCGCCCAGTCGTTTTCATCTCCGTCCACATTGGACAGCACACCGAATTCCCGCAGTTTTTTCAAAGCCCTGGCCATCGACAAACGATCATAATAATTCCGCCAGTCTGCCTCCAAACCAACCGTAAGCATTTGCTCGCGGATTTCTTCCACGATATCGGAAAGCAAGAACTGATCCAGTTCCGTTTTTCCTTCCAGATACCACAGACCGTAAGTAAAAAATACATAATCCTTCGGTTGGCGAAACTCGGCGATCCCCATCCAGGGAGACGCCTTAACCGGCGTCTTGTCCAGCTTGACCAGCATGCGGGTCATCAACAGCGGCAAGCCCGCTTTATCCATAAACCAGTCGCGCAGCTCCTCGTAGTGGTCCTTGATCGTATAATACAAATCCGAATCCTCTTCCCTCGCAATCCACGGACGATTCAGCAGCGCCTGCACGCATGCACGCTTGCGTTCAGCCAGTTGCTCGCTATTCTTCGCACGTTTGCTCGCTCGTCTTACCGCATTCGGCGTCATTTAGCTTTCCTGCCTTTCCCGGCCGACCGCAGCTTCCGCCGCTGCTTCCGTCAGCATAAAATGCAATTCATAATTGGCCATTTCCAAATCCCCGTCCTCGGCGCGCAACACGGTGCGTTCCGTTGTTTGCGCCTCACTTAGCCGGATTCGCACCCCTTCCGGCGTCATAAACGAATGCGAGCCGCTTGCGCTCATGCATCGGCCAATCCATTGCAGCAGCCGCAACCGTTCTTGCGCCGTGACCGTTTCCAGCTCCGAAACACGCAGGCTCCCTCGTTGCAGCAGCTTATTGAGCATCCGCCATTCCTCCGCTTGCCGCAGCTTGAAGGCTTCCCGCTCCCTTTGCTTGCGCTGTTCATTATCACGCACAGCATCAGGCTGTTGACGTTCGCCTCGCTTGCGACTGCGGGACCGCAGCAAACGGATCGTCGGGCGTTCCTGCCAAGACGACATATCGGCCCGGTCCGAGCTGCGCAAATCTTCTCCCTGCAAATGCCGCGTCGGAAATAAGCCGAACACAAATGCCGACAAACAATGCGCGTCATCCAAAGACTCCAATTGCGCAAACCAGCGAGCCAAGTGCTCAAGCTCCTTTTTCCGGCTCAATCCCGAACGTTTTCTCTCCTGAATACGAATCGCGCTGCGCACAATACGCGCAATCGCGTCCTTGGTAGCGCGCTCAAGCAGTGTCAGCTCGCTGAGAGCAGAGGTTTCGCCGATAAACCAGCGCTGAATATTGGACCAGCCTTGCCGCAGTTCCTCCAGCAGCTCCGTGCTTGTCGGCCCCTCCTCCAGCCGCGGCTTGTTCAACTCCGCCTCGACCGCCTTTTCCAAAAAAAGGTCCCGGATATTGTCATTGATGCGCAGCAAGTTGCCTTCAATTTTATAAGCGCTACGCTGCAGCGCTTGAATGAAATTTTGCAAATAATCGGTCAGCTTATCCTTGAAAATCAGAAAGGCTTCCGTAACGAGCATCTCTTCGGCCCGTGCAGTCTGCAAGCTTGCCATATAGTCCGCAGCGCTCTCATGCAAGCTGACGAAAGCACGATACAGCGTGCTCCACAACTCCAAAGCCGTCTCCGGTTGCATCTCCCCCGCCCCGTTGCGAATAGCAAACAGCTTTTCTGCGATCGTATCGAACAAAGAGGCTTCCAAGGAGCCGCCATAGCCCGTCACTTTCTCAAGCGCCTCCAGAAGCCTTTCGATTTCAATGGAATAAGGTCGCAGCAAATATTGCATTTTTCTCTTCAAATATTCTTCCAGCGTAGCGGAACGTCCGCCGTCATGCCGTGAAGTCAGATTTTGCCACTCTACCAGCTGATCCAGATCATGCTGACACATCTCCAGTGTATAACCCGGCCACACCTTCCAGGCGTCAAGCGCCGCAAATACATCCTCGGGCTTCAGCCAGTATCTCAATCTTTTATATTCCAGATAACAAAAACGCATAATGGCGCGATAGCGGACAACGTTATCCGCATTCACATACTTCAACTCGGGCACGCCGCGCAAGGACTGTACCGAAAGACCGGGAATATTTGCTTCCATGTTACCTGCTCCGTCCTTTATCTGTGACTTTTATTTCCATCATAGTTTTGAAATGAAGCTTTTGGCAAGCGGGGAGTTCTGGAAGTCAGATTATGTAACAGTTTGTCGTTGCAGGGTGGCAAATAGTAGAATATAGTTATACAAGGATGAATTGGAACGGGGGAATATCTATGGCGGAAATCACTTCTATATCTTCTTTGCTGAAAATGTTGCAAAATATCTCAGATTCCCATAAACAGAAGCTCATTGAACAGTTTGAACAAGCATTCCAAGTAAATTCGGACAACATTCGGGATAAAAAATACCCCGCTCAATTGGCATGCCCAAGCTGCAATTCGGACAAAATCGCAAAATTCGGTTTCAGCGATGCTGCGAAAACACGCCGACGCTTGCGCTGCAAGAGCTGCAACCGCCATTTCAACGATCATACCGGCACCCTCCTGCATCGTAAAAAGCTTCGAAAGCATGTATGGCTTTTTCTGCAGATGCTGCTGGACGGTTACTCCATCCGCAAAACGGCCGCTGCTTTAAAGGTGAGTCCGACAACCATCAATGCCTGGCGCCAATCCGTACTCTCTTTTATAGAAAAAAATATCAATCACATTCTATCGGAATTGCACAGTACGGAAATTATCGAAGAATCTGTGCGGAATTTTAAGCCCTCCCGTAAGGGTTTATCCCCAAAAACCCTGATTCCTCCTACAGCTCAAACCATCATATTTCGCTGCAACCGCCGCAATCAATATCAGGCTTTTGTCAGCCCCTTGGATACTCAGCAATCCAACAATCCTGTCGTTCTAAAGCAAAGCCCCACCTATACGGCCGCGCCTCCTCCTGCTTTACCTGCACCGAGCTGCGCAGCAAACCGTCTCTTGCTGCACAGCCGCCATATTCAAGAGCTGCAGAGCCAATTTTCTGTTGCATACCGCCGCATGAGAGGCGTAGCCAGTGCAAATCTATATAAATATGCGCTTTGGCACTGCCTGGTAGCGCAATTGAACCGACTGCGAAGTAAGGAACGACTGCAAACATTATTTCTGTTGTGTATATAAAAAATCTTTCACACAAGCCGCTGCCAATAAAAAAAATGATTGAGTAAATCCAAGATGTTGTGAAAACAACCGTAAGCTGTAACATAGAAAAAGCAACGCTTGACCGCTAAAAAAAGAACCCCGCTCCACCGCCAAGTGGAATCGAGGTCCTTGTTGGGTTGCCTGATGCGCCGCATCCGTGCTGCAGTTGCCAGCGCAGCTTGCAACCGCCGCCTTGCGGCAGGCGCCACGCGCCCGGGGAGTCGGGCACAATGCGAAAGCGCCTGACCAGTCGCACCTGCACTGCATCTCTCTGCTGTGCCCTAGAACGCCTACAGCGCCGCTGTTTCCGCCAACGGCAACGTGTACCAGCCGGCTGTGCGCTGCCCGTCCGGCGGAAAATGCGCAACCAGCAGCACGGGCGCGCCCATATCCAGTTCTCCGCTGTGCAGATAGCGCTCAAGATCAAACGGCAGCCGCTCGATCATGACGTGCTTGTGCAAATCTTTTTCCCCGATGCCCAACTCCCGGAATCCGCCACTGACCTGTTCCGGCCGCTCGGCCAACCGCTTCAAATATGCGGCCTGCTCGGCTTTGTTCAGCGTGAAATCCCACCAAATTTTGCGCGGCTTGTACTTGTGCCCAAGGAAATAATCCAGCTTCATCAAGCCGGTCACGATCTCCATGCCGGATGTGCTGCGATGCTCCAGAAAGCTTAAAAGACGCGTAAACAAGTCCTCAAGCTGATGGCCGATTTTTTGCCAGCCACGCCCTTCCCAATAGTCCCCAAACTCCTGAAAGAAATCGAACGCCGAAGCAAACTCACGCGCGATCAAATAATTCATCGTATGGTCCATCCGATGCGCGTTCCAATACTTCTCCAGCACGTCCTCCACCCGCTTGATGCGAATCAGATCGGGAAACGGCAATATATCATTGCCCAATATTTCATACGGCGCATGATCCATATACTGATAGCCGTATTTTTCAGCATCCTGCCGCATGCCGGTGCCGCGCAGCATTTTCAGAAAACCGAGCTGCAGCTCCTCCGGCCCCAACGCGAACACATCGTTAAACGTTTTGCGGAACGAGTTGTAATCCTCCTGCGGCAGCCCGGCGATCAAGTCGAGATGCTGATCGATTTTGCCGCTTTGCTTGACCTTGGTCACGGTGCGCGTCAGCTTGGCGAAATTTTGCCGGCGTTGTACAAGTTCGTTGGTCAAATCATTCGTCGACTGCACGCCGATTTCGAAGCGGAACGTGCCCGGCGGCGCATGCTCGGCCAAATAATCAAGCACCTCGGGCCGCATGATATCCGCGGTGATTTCAAATTGAAACACGCAACCCCGATGGTTGGCGATCAAAAACTCGAAAATTTCCATCGCGTAATCGCGTTTGATGTTAAACGTCCGGTCGACGAATTTGATCAGCTTGGCCCCGGAATCGATCAAATACAGCAGATCGCTTTTCGTCCGTTCCAAATCGAAATAGCGCACACCCACTTCAATGCTCGACAGGCAAAATTGGCAGGAAAACGGGCAGCCGCGGCTCGTTTCAAAGTACACGACACGATTAGCCAAGCTTGGCAAATCCTCGGTAAACCGGTGCGGCGTCGGGATATCGTTCAAATTCAGTTTTGGCCGGCCCGGATTAAGGATGATTTCTTCCCCTTTGCGGTACGCCAGCCCGTAAACAAAATGATATTTGCGTGTCGTGGACATTTCCTGGAGCAGATGGTGCAACGTCTCCTCCCCTTCGCCCATGACGATAAAATCGACTTCCGGCAAACGCCGCATCCAATATTCGGTGTCGTACGACACCTCGGGACCGCCGAGGACGATCTTGAGCTCGGGGCGGATTTTTTTGATCATGCGGATAATCCCGATCGTCTCTTCAATATTCCAGATGTAACACGAAAACCCGAGCACGTCGGGTTGCTTTTGGTACAAGTCGGACACGATGTTCATCGCCGGGTCCTTGATCGTATATTCCACGATATCCACGTCAAAATCGCCGCCGCAAAACGCCTTCAAATAGCGTAGTGCCAGCGACGTATGAATGTACTTGGCATTTAATGTAGAAACAATAACCTTCATAAGAAAGGAAAACCTCGTTCTCTATCGGTCTGGTTTCCTTATTTTACACGGAAAAACCTTGAAACACAAAGGCAGACGCTGCCAAGCGGCCGCTACAAAATCGGATCGTCGTCCAGATGCGGCGCTTCATAAGGAATCTGCACAAACGCCGTCTCCTCAATCGCCTGCTTCCAGCGCTCGGCCTGCGCATACAACTGCTCCTCCACCCGGCTGATTTGCGATTGCACATGCAGCATGTCGTCCACCCCGGCCTGGAGCGCCTTGTGCAGCGACGAACGTTCTTCCATCCATTGCGCCAATTGGTAAAGCAGCATGGCGATCCCCCCATTTGATGTGAGCTTTTGCCAACAATATGCCCGAAATTTGACCGGATCATACGTAAAGAGTTTTCTTCTGCCGCAAATTGACTTACAATAGGAAGAAGATGAATATTCACAAATGGGGAGAGGATATCTTATGGATCGATCTGAGGGATTCGGACTATTTTTGGAAAAATTGAGAGGCAAACGTTCGTTGCGCGAGGTGGCCCAAAGCAGCGGACTGTCTCACGCTTATATTCGCGATCTGGAGCTGGAACGGAACCGCTCCACAAACGATAAAATTCAACCTTCGCCGGCTACGCTGAAAAAGCTGGCCGCCGCGTACAATTATTCTTACACGGAGCTGCTGGTGCGGGCCGGCTATCTGGAAGAAACCGTCGCTGTCGACGACAGCTTTGATTTCGATCTGGACGAAATGCTCTATGTCGAAGTTGGCAAAAGAGAAGTTATCTACCATAACGCGCAGCAGGCGTTTGCGCATTCGATCGAATCGCTCGTTGATTTTTCGGACATGCTGGAGACGCTGGCCGAAAAAAACTTCAAGAAAGTCGATTCCAACATCTTCGTCAACTTCAATCAGATCCGGCGTTATATCGCCAAAGAGGGCAAAGTGTATTTCGACCCGCAGTGCAAAGGGAAATCCGTTGCGCTCCCGGCGCTTGTCCAGCTGAAATACCGCCGTCTGCTGGATAACCTTACGACTTCCGGCAGCATGACCGTCGAACCGCTATCGGCCTTCGGCGACAGTACGCCTGCAGTGGAGCGCTAGCTCGACTCCCATTCGCGCTTGACCGAAATCACCAGCAGGAGTGCCGCTGCGGCGCACAACATCTGGAACGGCATCATGAAGTTCCACATCGTCTTCGGACCCAGCGTGCGCAGCAGCACGCCGCAGAGCACAACAGCGATAAACATGAAGAAGCCGATATTGCTTTTGTTAAACGAAATTTTCGTGTATGGCGCGAGGAACGTAAACCCGAATCTGCATTTGTACAGCACCAGCACAAGCAGCAGCTTGGCCGGCAGCGTCAGCAGCACCTGCACCGCCAGCGTCTCGGGATGAACGGAAACCTGCGGGCTGGCGAAGATGCCTTCGGACACGGCTGCGGCCAAAGCGGCCGTCGATACAAGCGCCGAAAGCACATAACCGGATAACGAAATAATCAAGGAAGAAACGATCGGAAATCTCAGCGAAAAGGTCAGCAGCATGCCTGTCGAAAAAATGTAGACAATCGGGCCAAACACATGAGCGGCTAGTGCGCCGGCTATCGCAAACAGGAGGATTTCTTTCACGTAGAATTTGATCTTTTGACGGTACAACATCAGGGAAATAAGTATGATCGGAAAATAGTCCAGGAACGAAAGCGCAATGGAGATCAAGGATTTCAAATCGTGTCACCCTACCTTTTTACTAGACTTGGGAAACCTTACAACTTGATCATACTACATTTTTTAGCGAAAAAACGCGCTTCGTCCCGAAATGCCACTTCCCCGTCCCAAGTTGCCACCCTACCATTTCAATGCCAGAGGTGCACGTATGAACCCGACCTACTCCGTTGTGATTGTCGAGGACAATCCCTGGATAGCCAAGCTTTTAACTGAATACAGCGAACGCTGCGGGCTATCCGTGCTGCAGGTCGTCCCCTGCGGAGAAGACATCATGAGCCGTTACGAGCAATTGAATCCCGATTTGATGCTCGTCGATATCGGTCTGCAGGGTGAAATGGACGGCATTACGACCATCCAGGCTTTGCGCGATAAAGGTTTTCACAGGCAAAAAATCATCATGGTCAGCGGCACGACGAATATCGAGCATATTTTGACGAGCATGAACGAGCTTGGTTCCTTGTATTTTTTATCGAAACCCGTGCTGTTCCCGAAATTCGAAGCGGCGATTCAAAAGGCCGTTACCGAAATCGAACTCGATCGCAAGCGGCAAGAATCCGGTGAAACAGCAACCTGGATTACGGTCAAAAACCTCAAGGTCGAGGTGCCGATTCTCGAGCAGTCGATTTTGTTTGTCGAAAAAGAAGAGAAACGCTCGACGCTGATTCATCTTGTCAACGGCGAAATCATCGAAGGCAATACGAGCCTGTCCGACATTCTGGCGCAGGCTTCGCCTTGTCTGTTCAACCCGTACAAAGGGTATTTGGTGAATTTAAAACACGTCATGTCCTATGAAAAAGAGCGCGGCCTGCCTGGCTCCCGCCGTTATTTGATCCACTTGCAGCACACGCCGCACAAAATTCCGCTCAGCCGCATGGTGCAAAAGGAGTTCGCCCAACTGCTCTATGAAATGAGCGGCAGGCGGTGAAGCTGATAATCCGTCCATAACTGCCAAGAAATCCTGGTAGTATCCCCTTCAGGCAGCCATTCAGCAAACTCCAGCATGTCAGGGGAGAATGAGTGGTACAGAAAGGGGATTTTGTCATGGCTAGAGCCAGTGGCGAAGCCTGTGTCGAGGAAAAACTGGACAAAAAAGAGACGCGATTGACGCCGTGTTCCATTCGGACCAGGGCTTTTCATACACGTCTCAGGCGTATCACCAAGGATCAGCAGCAGAGAAATTGCGCTCACAACCTTGGGGAGCTTAAAAGCAGTCATTCATCAAGCTATGGAGGAATTTCAAATTACAACTCCGCCCATAGGCACCGACTAAGCATCGGTACGCATGAAGTGATTTGCTTTTTCTTTCGTCTACTTAACCGGGAGATGAGCAGGCAGCTTACTCCAGGTTTCTCCTCCATCTTTCGTTTCCATTAACTTATGTTCATGGTCTTTATTAAATACGGCCCATCCAGATGTGCTGTTGATAAAGTCAAATTGCTCTATTTTCTCAGAAGCGGCTGTAAAAATATTTGTCCAAGACAAATCACTTTTATACAGGGTTCTCTGATCCGTACTTAACCAACCATCCGATAAAGATACAAAATCAAATTGAAATTGAAAAACGTCCGGGGAAACCTCTATATGGGGACCTTCGGTCCACGTTCGTCCTCGATCTGATGTTTGGTAAAACATAATTCTGACCTTGCCCTCTCCCGGCACATCGTAATAAACAGGCAGAACCCCCTGGCTGTCGCTTAGGAAGGAAGGAGAAAGAACCGTAAGATGCGTACTTTCTTCGGGAGGCTTGCTTAACTGTAATTTTTGAACCTCCCAAGTCCGGCCGCCATTGTCTGTTCGATATAAAGTCGGCTGAGTCGCTGCCATACTGACCCCAATAAAACCAATTTGTTCATTAATAAACGACGGCGCCGCCTTTTCTCCTTCTGCAGGGATGCTACCGCTTTCGACGCTGGAGATGCGCTCCCAATCCAAACCGGAATTGCTTGAATGATAGATTTCGTCAATCGAATAGCCCAATCCTGTTTTGCTGTTTACATAAATCCAGCCTTCATGCTCATCTGCGAAGGAAAAGCCAGTAATAACACCGTTAATCGGGATGGCCTTCCCCACGCTCCAATTCATTCCTCCGTCAGATGTTGTAAAAACAGCTATACTTTGAGCTTGCAGTTGGATGATCCAAAAGCGGTTGGGTTTCATATACGAAAACATGGTATCCACCGAAGCAATGTTATCGGAGCTTATTGGAAAATCACCACTTGGAGTGATATCCCGCCAACCTGTGCCGCCGTCATGTGTCATCAGCAGTTGAAGCTGATTGGGTTTCTTGGGATTGGCTCCAACCGCCCAAGCAATCTGCTCATCGTATCTGTGAATCCGGTAATTGAAATCCGCCGCCGTTTCTTGTATGCCTTCGCCTGATGCCGCGGGGGAACTGCCTGAAATGGTAGAACTGGACGTATCCGCGGCACAACTGAGCAAACTCCCCAGCAGCATGATCATCAAGCAAATGCAGCTTATCCATTTAACAGTCCTCAACAATATCATCGACCACCTTACTAAACAGAATGGAGAAGTGACTGAACGCCACTTCTCACAATAAATCCGTTAACTTGCATTGAATGTCCTTGATTCATAAAACCAATTGCTATTTGAGCGAGCATTGGTATTATAATCACGGTATTTATAAATAGTTACGTCATACCCCGTATCTTCTTTCCTCCAATAACGATATTCTGTATTTCCAGTGCTTGTCACCGCAGTATAGGTTATGAAAGGCAACGGGACCGGTTCGGCATTTTTGGTTCCCAGCGCCCCTTCGTAGGGCGTGTATTTAAATGAACCCGTATACCCTTCTGCTGCATTAACATCGTATTTATAACATGTAAAACTGGTGGCGGGATACGGCGTAAAGGAGCAGGTCTTTGTCGCTAGTCCTCCTGAGCGGCTAACGGCGGAATCTGTTGTCATATACAGTGTATCCGCGGTCGAGTTGTATATCGTATTAAAAATCGTTTCACATTTCCCCGTATTGCACGCAGCCCATGAGCCCCATGCAAGAGCGCGTCTTTGCGCACTTGTTCCGCTGGCATTTTTATAGGTGGTAGCAATTTGTGAAGCAACGATGGGAGCCGCTGTATCCGTATATATGGCCTCTTTTAAACCGATAGGCAACCCAAGACCGGCAGAATCAATTTGGAAAACACCCGCGCCCGGATTCCAATGAGCGCGAACATATTTGTAAGTCGTGTTTTTTTGAGCATCGGCCCACAAATTTGCCGAAGCATAATCGCCTCTGGATAACGTCATCGGAGAGGGGGTATTCGTAATCGTGCTGCCTGCGGTTTCAGGCCAAGTAACCGAGAGCATCATGGCGGCCAAAGCGTTTTTGGTCAGTCCTGAACCACTGTAATTTGTCCCCGCTGCCGACATTACGTCTGAAAACGGCGTGGCGCCAAACTTCCCGTTCGAGTATGCAAACACAGGCGTAACCAAAAATATACCATTAAATATCAACACCATTAAAGTTATAGCAACAGCTCTGCTCATTCTCCCACCACCCAAAGCATGTATTCGTATTCACTAAGTTTTGGAGCTACTTGTGGATCGGACACCATAATATGATCGAAATTTGCCATTCCCCCTTCTGGAATTCCATTTGCAAACGCAGCATTCATTTGTGCCGTTTCTATATGAAATATTTTTCCTTCAGGAGTAAGCCATGCTGCAATTAATTTTTCTTTCTTGACTTCCTGACCCAGATTATTGAATCCTGCGGCCATTTCATAAGGAAAAGCGGAACCCTCCCTGGCCAAGCCCTTGTAATCCGACTGACCGTAAGCGAGTTCGTAAAACATGCGGATTACTTGATCTCTGGACGCTTGCTTATTCGCTTTCTTTGCAAATACCTTCCACTCTACCTTGCTGACCATGCCTGCTGGGGTTGTGGCATCGATTTCAAAAGGAACCGGTTCCCCCGGCCGAATTCGCTCAACCAGCGCATCTGTCTGCACCTTCTCCAGCAATCCGCCATCTATCGAATATAAATTCGCTTCAATTTTAATATCTCCAACGTCAGCGACAGTTTCATTGCGCACCAGTCCTAAAGCCCGCCATACCCCATTGGTCGAAACGGTCAGCGTTTCCTCCAACAGCTTTACTTGATCGCCTTCCACTTCATCTGTCGCATAACTTCCTGCGAATCCCAAAAAACTTTGAAATTCTGCGGCTCCCCCTTGTGCCGAAGAGTCCGAGTTTCCCTCAGTAAAATTAACTTGCGCTCTATACTTCTCTTTGTCAAGATTCTTGTATACTTCCCATATTTCGGGTTTCTTGGGCAACTTGATCTTTACCTTCTGCTTCTTGTACGAGCTGTCAGTCGTCTGAGCAGCGTAAGCTGATGTTGCAGCAATGATCAGTGCAAGAACTAGCAACATGCCAACTCTCCAATTTAATTTCATAGTTTCCTCCTTAAAATATTGTATTATTAATATTAAAATACTATAATTTAGTATTGTTGTAAATAATTATATTTTAATATATTATTTTGACGATAGTAGGCAAAATAAAATACCGTTTCAGCCTGGTCAGCTAAAACGGTATTATTGCATCTGGAACGCTGCATAAAATATGCGGCGCTGTTTCCTACTCCCACTTAAATGTAAACGAAGCGATCAGGAAAGCGACGATCATCCAGCCGGCAAGCAGCAGCGCTTCCTGCCAGACCCCGGTAAAACCTGCGCCAACGTTCATGATCTGACGCAGCGCCGACGTCAAATGCGAAATCGGCAGCAGCTTGATGATCGGCTGCAAAAAGGTCGGCATGTCCTTGATCGGAAAAAAGACGCCGCCCACGAACAACATCGGGAAGGAAATGAAGCCGGCGATCGGCCCCGCGCTTTCCGGCGTCTTGGCCATGCTGGCGACAATAAAGCCGATGGACATAAAAGCCAGCGTGCCGAGGATCACGAAAAACAGCAGCAGCAGCCACGAACCGTTCACCTGGGTGTGAAAAACCAACGCGCCGACCAGCAGCACGATCACCGCCTGCAGCCCATTCATCACAAGCCGCGCCGTAATTTGCGCCGCAATGAACGTCCCCGGCTTTAGCGTCGTGCTTTGCAGCCGCCGCAGGATGCCGCGCTCGCGCCACGAAGCGATTTGCCCCGCCACGCCGTTCAGGTTGTTCGACATGATCATCATCGCAACAATGCCGGGTACGAGAAAATCGATATATTTCAGATGCAGCGCTTGCACGCCTTCGGCTTGAATGCCGATCACCGGCTTGTAGCTGGTCAGCTGCTTGCTGAGGCCATCGACCACCTGGCCGAGCGTGGCTTTGCCGACCTCCAGCGTCGTCAAATTCGTCTCGTCGAAATACGCCTTGACGCTTGCGGTTTCACCGCCCCCTTCGGCCTGCGCCACAGCGTCGCCGTAACCCTGCGGAATGACGACGACCATTTGCGAGTCGCCGTTTTTCAGCTCGTCGAGCGCCGTGGGCTCGTCATCGGTTTTTTTCAGCTCAAGGGCCTGACTTTGCGTCAATGCCGCCACCAGCTGCGCCGAAGAGGGCGTGCCGTCAAGATCGATCACCGCGCCGCCGAGCGACAGGCTGCTGCCATTGCCGAGAAATGCGCCGAGCATGATCATAAAAAAGATCGGAAAACCCAGCGACCAAAACAGCACCTGACGGTTGCGGGCAAAAATCCGCAGCTGCGCCAGCGTTAATTGCCGGTATGCGCTCATTGTTCCCTCAAGCTCCTTCCCGTCATATGAATAAAGACGTCTTCCAGCGTCGCCGTGCGCGTCTGCAGCTCATTCAGCCGGATGCGCCATTCGGGAGCCTGGCGGATCAGCGCCGTTAGCGATGTTTGCAGGTCGTCCGTGTACAAGACAAACACTTCATTGCGATAATCGGCTTGCTTGACCGCTTCGACACCGCCGAACAGCGCCAGCAGCCGCTCCGTCTCCGCCGCGTCCACCTGTTCATGCTCCGGCAGGCGAAATTCGATCGCATTCTCCGATTGCAGGCTGCGCACGAGGTTGCGCGGGGTATCAAGCGCGATGACCTGGCCCTGATCCATCAGGCAGATCCGATCGCAGAGAACATGGGCTTCGTCCATATAATGTGTGCTCAGCACGATCGTTTTGCCGCGCTCTTTCAGCCGCAGGATGATGTCCCACAACGTCCGGCGCGCCTGCGGATCGAGTCCGGTCGTCGGCTCGTCCAGGAACAGCACCAGCGGGTCGTTGACCAGCGCCAGCGCAATCGCCAGCCGCTGTTTTTGCCCGCCGGACAGATGTTTGACGCGGCCATCGGCTTTTTCCAGTAAAATCATATCTTCAAGCAGCGGCTCGATCGGCACCGTTTTCGGATAAAAGCTGGCATACATGCGCACGATTTCCCGCACCGTCAGCAAGTCGAACAGCGAGGTCGACTGCAGTTGCACGCCGATAACCTCCTTGACCTTGCCAAGCTGGCTGCGCGTATCGAAGCCCGCAACCTTGGCCGTGCCGCCGTCGGGCTTGCGCAGGCCTTCAATCATTTCCATCGTGGTCGTTTTGCCCGCGCCGTTGGGCCCAAGCAACCCGAACACCTCGCCTTTATTAACTGTAAAATGAACCCCTTTCACCGCCTGAAAATCCCCGTATTTCTTAACTAGCCCTTCCACTTCGATTACAGCCTCCGCTGCCGCCACACGCCCACCTCTTTTATGAACAAAATTGTGCTGCCGCCGGCACCCCGGGTGCAACTCCCGATACGCGGCGCCGACCGCACGGCGGCTTTCCCCCGTGCAGGTTCCCGTGAAGGAACGGACACCTTTCCATATTATAGCATTGGCGGCTGTGCGATGCACTTGCAGGGGTTGAGGTGCGTGGGGCCGGGCATGGCTGCTGCGGGCGGGTTGGCGGAGTAAAGTTCCCGTGCAGCGTGCAGGTCCCTGCGCACGGCGGTTGTCGAATTTTTGCGGATGCGGGGAATCGTGGAGTTGGGATGTCCGTGTCTCCATTGCGCTTTTGCTAGGGTATGGAGCCTTTTGTGTCTCCGGCGTTCCCGAAAAATCCTGCTGGTACGCTTCTGCTGTATGGCCTCACGCATGCCCGGCTCGAGAAGCCTCCGGTCTGCCCGGGCTCCGCACCGATCCACCGGACGTTATGGTCTTGCTGGCTGAAAGCGCGGGATGGTTATGGACGCGGAGTGCTTCGGGCAAGTGGAAAGCCCGGGATTGATGCTAGAAGGTCATGGACGAGAAATACTCCAGGCAGGCGGAAAGCCCGGGATCGATGCTAGAAGGCCGTGGACGACGAGCCCCTCTGCAAGCGAAAGCCCAGGATCGATGCAAGAGCGCTACCTGCTACGGATGGTCTAACGTCCCTGTCCTGTCCGCTTCCGCTCCCTCGCCACTCATGATATAGTGGATAAAAAACGGGAATAAGGCGGTATGCAACATGGCGGATCACAAGCAACGAACGAACGGACAAGCAAGCGGGGCTCAGCGGCGGATTAAGGAGAAACAACGTCGGCAGGCGGGTGCGGAAGAAGGCGCGAGACCGGCTGAACGTGGCGAGACCGGACGGGACAAACAAAAGCGGACGGGCGCAGGTCCGAACTCGACTCGACCTGAGCGGAACGGGATCGGACGGCACCAGCATAGCGAGGCGAAAACACGCGCGGGTGCAGATGCAAACTCGGTGCGACCTAGGCGGAACGGAATCGGAACGCACAAGCATGGCGAGGCGAAAACACGAGCGGGTGCAGATGCAAACTCGGCTCGGCCCGAACGGAACGGGATTGGGCGACACAAACATAGCGAGGCAAAGATACGCACGAGCGCAGATGTGAACTCGGTGCGACCTGGGCGGAACGGAATCGGAACGCACCAGCATAGCGAGGCAAAGACACGCGGTGACGCGGCGCGGGACGGACAAACGCGTCTGAAATCAGATAAACCGATTGTGGGAGACGGCCGGCAGGAACGTGGCGCTTCCGTGCCTACGAAACGTCAGGATGAACAACCACGGAGCAATGATCGTTTAGCGTCCGCTCCCTCCGATCGCAGCGCAAAGCGGGCTGGTCAGCAAAAGGATTTTACACGCAACGACTCAGGGAAGTTTTCTGCAGGCAAAGCCGCAGCCGTCAGCATCTCGTCAGCCGAAGAGGTCAAAGCCGGCGACACCGTGACTGTTACCATCAAACGCATCGGCATTAATGGCGAAGGCGTCGGCTATTTTCGGCGCAAAACGATCTTCGTCCCCGGTGCGCTGCCGGGCGAGGTCGTACAGGCCAAAGCGGTCAAGGTCGAAAACAGCTACATTCAGGGCACATTGGAGCATATTGAAAAACGTTCCCCAAGCCGCGTCGCGCCCCCCTGCCCCGTCTATATCGAATGCGGCGGTTGCCAGCTCCAGCATCTGAGCTATGCCGGCCAACTGGCGGCCAAGGAAGCGCTCGTACGGGAAGCGTTCGAGCGTTATACAGGCATTAGAGAGCTGCCGTTACGGCCGATTTTCGGCATGGATGAGCCATGGAGCTACCGCAACAAAGCCCAACTGCAAGCCGGCCGGCAGGATGGCCGGATGATTACCGGGCTGTACGCAGCGGGTTCTCACCGGCTTGTCGACATCAGCGGCTGCCCGATCCAGCACCCGGGACTCAACCGCGTCATGCGCGAGGTAAGCCGCATCGCCGACGAACTTGGCGTGCCCGTGTACGACGAGCGCCAGCACCGCGGCGTACTGCGCACCGTCGTCGCCCGCATTGGCTGGCGCTCGCAAGAAGTGCAACTCACGCTTGTTACCGCTTCTGCGGAGTTGCCACAACGCGAAGCGCTCATCCAGTGCATCCGTCAGGCGCTGCCGGAGGTTGTGACACTTGCCCAGAACGTCCATCCGGGCAAGGATTCGCTGATTTTCGGCGAAGAGACGAACATCCTCTGGGGCCGCGAGCAGCTCGATGAGGAGTTGGGCGAGCTGCGCTTTGCCCTGTCACCGCGGGCGTTTTTCCAGCTGAACCCGTCGCAGACGGTGAAGCTGTATGACGCGGTGAAAGAAGCCGCGGCCTTGACCGGCCGCGAGACGGTTGTCGACGCCTACTGCGGCACAGGCACGATCGGCCTGTGGCTGGCGCCTTTGGCGTCGGAGGTGCGCGGCATCGAGTTGATCGAAGATGCCGTGGCGGACGCACGGCGCAATGCGCAGCGAAGCGGGCTGACGAACGCCCGCTTCTACGTCGACCGCGCCGAGCGGCTGCTGCCGCAGTGGGTCCGCGAGGGCCTCCACCCCGACATCGTCGTGGTGGACCCGCCCCGGACCGGCTGCGACGCCGCGCTGCTTGGCGCGCTTCTGGCCGCCAAGCCGCAGCGGCTTGTCTACGTATCTTGCAATCCTTCCACGCTGGCGAAGGATTGCAAGCCCCTGCTCGCCGGCGGCTACCGACTCGAGTGGGTACAGCCGGTCGATATGTTTCCGCAAACGGCGCATGTGGAGTGCGTAATAGGACTACAACGAATAGACACGTAGAAATCCTTTGTTTTCAACACTTTGCGCGATTTATGACATTCACGGCGGACGGCAACGACTTCAAAAATAAGGTGCTCAAAGACAAAATCGAGGTTTCTGTCGTTTTGGACTTGGATTTGGATGTCGGGTGGGTAGATATGTCATTGGATAGTAAGTAACATGAATAAATCTTTGAGATAGAATGTTTAAGAGAGCGTCCTTTTCTGGGCGTTTTCTTTTTTTGTATAGAGTTTTCTTTGAGTTGAAAAAGGCAGGCAACTGTATAAAAACAAGGATTTTGGGATTTTTTATAGAAACCGTATTCTATAGAAAGCATACGGAATGAATTCAAATCCTTGCAGATCATAGGGAAGCGTTTATAATTGCCCAACACAGTGAGATGCAACTGATCGTGATATGAAAGTTCTTCGTACTTTCAAAGTACAATGTACTATCAACTATTGAAAAATGTGAAAGGAAAGCCACTATGAAAAATACTGATAGAGATTTAGCATTATCTAACCCATTCTCTACAGGAAATGGAGGTGTGAAGTTTGAAAATTTGGTTGGTACAACATATCTAGTACCTTGACCGCATCAAATTTCAGGATACAAATGTTTTAATTTTCCTCTGGCTTGCTCGGTTGTAAAATGCCATTGAACCGATTTCTGAGCTTGGTTTCGATCGACTTCCCAAGCTGTTGCTTCGCGCTGTAATTGCTCCATGGAGTCGATTCGGCGATGCAGACATTGAA